>WNFG01003176.1_pt1 | contig 28129 bp, 28 predicted proteins | sample 5400431 | NCBI WGS metagenome assembly WNFG01 (sample SAMN13153346, study PRJNA577476) | soil metagenome | isolation source: 120 cm saprolite under Douglas fir tree site 2 hole 3 replicate 2 | place: USA:California | collected 2015-04-18 | reverse complement strand
ATACGGCCACGTCGGTGAAAGTGGCGATCGTCAACCAGGCATTTGTGCGCAAGATACTCAAGGGCGCAGAGCCGCTGGGCAAGCGGTTTCGAATACACGAAGCGCCGGGAAAGCCGCGGCCGCTGTATGAGATTGTCGGCGTGGTAGGGGATAACAAATTCCAGGACATGCACGAGGAATTCTTGCCTTTTGGCTATTATCCTACGACGCAGCAAGAGAAGCCGGGCCCGGACGATCAGATTCTAATTCGATCTTCGTTGCCGCTGACCAGCTTGATGGCTTCGGTGAAGCAGACATTGGGCGAAATGAATCCCGGAATCGACCTGGAGTTCAAGGTATTCAAAACACAGATACACAATTCGTTGCTGCAAGATGAATTGATGGCCACACTCTCCGGCTTTTTCGGATTCCTGGCGGCGCTGCTCGCGGCGATTGGGTTGTACGGCGTGATTTCCTACATGGTGGTGCAGCGGACAAGAGAGATTGGAATCCGCATGGCCATTGGGGCGGATCGCGTAGCGGTCGTAAGGATGATTTTGCGGGAGGCAGGCATGTTGACGGTCGCCGGGCTGGTGATTGGAACCGGGCTGGCGCTAGGCGCAGCACAGGCAGCTAAATCCTTGCTCTACGGATTGAAGCCGCGTGACCCGCTGACGCTGGTGATAGCGATTGTCACGCTGAGTGCGGTGGCGGCGCTGGCGAGCTTCTTGCCCGCCTATCGCGCTTCGAGACTCGATCCTCTCGAAGCTCTGCGTTACGAGTAGTCAGCTGCGCTGCGCGCTACTCGAATTCTTTCAAAGTGCGGGCCATCTGGCTCATGCGCTCGTCCATTAGCGCGAAGACGGTTCCCGGTTCGAACTTGCCGTCGCCCTTTTTTTGACCGGCCGTGCTTCCCGTGAGGATCTCGATGCCCTGTTCGACTTTTGCAACCGGCCAAATGTGGAATTTTCCGGCGGCGACGGCTTCCAGAACATCTTCGCGGAGCATCAGGTCTTCTACGTTGGATTCCGGCATCATCACGCCTTGCGTGCCGGTGAGTCCCTTGATCCGGCAGACGTCAAAAAACCCTTCGATCTTTTCGTTGACACCGCCGATAGCTTGAATATCTCCCTGCTGATTGATGGAACCGGTCACGGCAATATCCTGTCGCAGCGGCAATCCAGACAGCGCGGACGCCAACGCATAAATTTCCGTCGAACTGGCACTGTCGCCGTCCACTCCGGAATACGATTGTTCGAAGCAGATGCTGGCGGCCAGCGATAGCGGCTTGTCTTGCGCGAACTGGCTGCGCAAATAGCCGGCAATGATGTGCACGCCCTTGTCGTGGAAACGGCCGCTCAAATTCGCTTCGCGCTCGATGTTGATCAAGCCGGCCTTGCCCAAAGCGGCCGTGGCGGTGATGCGCACGGGCTTGCCGAAGGAGTATCCGCCAATCTCCAGCACGCTCAGGCCGTTGACCTGGCCCACTCGCGTCCCGCTAACGTCAACGAGCAGCGTGCCCTCTTCAATCATTTCGCGGATGCGCGTTTCGATCAGGTTGTGCCGCTCCATTTTTGAGGACAGCGCTCCACGAACATGCGCGGCACGAACCACGGCCTCGCCCTTGGCGGCCGCGTCGTAATGCGCTTCGCGCGCCAGATCGGCAATATCAATGAAGCGCGCGGTCACTTTATTTCTGCGGCCGGCTTTTCGCACGCCGTACTCCAGCATGGCGGCAAAGGCGCCGCGGTCAAACGGGTAGAGATTTTCTTTTTCCGAAAGCGCGCGCAGACGGCCGGCATATTCCGCGATGACGCCGTCGCTCATGGCCATTTCTTCGTCGAACTCGACTCGGACTTTGAAAATTTTGCGGAAATCTTCCTCGTACTCGTACAACATCTCGTACAGCTCGCGGTCGCCGATCAGAATGACCTTCACATTGATGGCGATGGCTTCCGGTTTCAGCGCGCTTCCGCCGAAGGGATAGAACATCTCCAGCGGCTGGATCTCGAGCCGGTTGTGGTTCAGGGTGCGCTTCAGAGCACGCCACACGCCGACCTCAGACAGCGCTTCCAGCGAATACATGATCAGGAAGCCGCCATCGGCGCGCAGCAGGGAGCCGCCGCGGAGATCCATGAAGTCGCTGGTCCAGCCGCCGCGCGCGTCGTAGGCGCGCTGGATCGTGCCGAACAAATTTGCGTACGTCGGCGTCGTTTCGAAAATCACCGGGGAAATTTCTTCGTCACCGTGCGCGAGAATTACATTTACGCCATACACGCGAAAAGGATCGCGCTCCGGACCGCCGGACATTTTCGGCAAACCGTCCGGGGGTTCTTCGTCGTGTTCGCCTTCGCCCTCGCGTTCCTTAAAAGGATCGAGATTATCGAGAAGGTGGTGGCGTACTTCCTCGAGGTATTCGGAAACGTCCGCGCCGGGATATTTCTCCTTGAGCTCTTCGATCACGCCGTCCACCAGCACCGACGCCGCTTCCTGCTCGAGATAGCTCAATTCGCTGGCAAGTTCCCGCGAGAGCGTGAGCGTTTTCCGGTAGACGACTGTGAATTCCTGCCGGAACTGTTCGTACTTGCGCTCGATATCTTCGGCCACCGGCTGCTCGAGTTTTCCTTCGTGCACCATCTTGGAAATGTCCTCGATCGGCACCATCTGGCCCTCGAGGACGGGAAAAATCTCCGGCAAGGCCACGGCGCCGACCTGCATGTGCCCCAGCGCAAACTGTTCCCGCGCGATGCGGCGCGTAAAATCGTCCATCAAGTCTTTTTCGCGAACCGTGAAGCGTTCCACGATGCGGCCCTTTTGCCGCTGGAAGGGTTCGCCTTCGAACACCTGCGGAATACGCCGCCGCAGAAAATCGATCCCCGCTTGCATGTCCTTCTTGAAGCCGTTGGCCTGGCCGCGCGGCAGCGCCAGCAACCGTGGGCGGTCCGGAAGCTTGAAATTGTTGACGTAACAGCGGTCGAGGGATTCTTTTGTCGGCGGGTGCAGCTCTCCGATCATGCGGGCGATGGTTCCGCCGCGGCTGGTTCCGGCCAGGCCGCACACGAATACGTTGTAGCCCGGAGCGGAAAGCTCGGCGCCCATCTTCAACGCGCGCAGTGCGCGTTCCTGCCCGATGAAGCCTTCGCGGAGCTCCGCTTGCGCGGTGGTTTCAAAAGGGATGCGAGAAAGCTCACACTTCCAGCGCAGCTTGGCCGCCGGGAGTTCCGCGTGCTTTGGAGCGGGCTTGGTGGTCATGAGAACCCCTTCGAGCGCGCTACTCTAGCACACCCGGGCAGCGCTCCCACCATAAGACGAGCCGCCTGTTACCCAGCCGTCATCGGCGGACTTTCCGGCCGCTTCATGTAGACCGCCAGGACGCTCGCAGCCGTGGCCACTAGAATCGGACCCAGCACCAAGCCGAGCATTCCGAAGACCGCGACGCCACCCACTACGCTGATGAAAATGACCAAACCGCTCAATTCGGTCCGGCCGCCCAGCAAAATGGGGCGCAAGACATTGTCCACGATGGTGGTGACGCCCGCGCAAATCACAAGCAGAAGAAGGGCGCGCCCCCAATGGCCGGTGAATCCCAGCCACAGCGCCGCAGGTACGAAGATCAAACCGGAGCCGACGACCGGAACAAGCGAGAAGAAGGCCATCGCGACGCCCCAGAACAGCGGCGTCGGCAGGCCAACCAGCACAAAGCCCAGCCCTCCGATTACGCCCTGAATCGCGGCAATAATCAGGCTGGTGGTGACGCTCGCGGAGATGAGGTCGCCCGCTTGCACGATCATCGCATCGCGATGTTCTGCGTCGAAGGGAAGGATGCTGCGGACTCCGCGGATAATTTCGTCGGCGTCGCGGAAGAAATAGAACAGCGCGAAAATCATCACGAAAAGGTCAAAAATAAAGGTGGCGATATTTTTTAGGACGCTGCCGAGCCGCTGGGCAAGATATCCAGCCTGCTTCTGCACAGCTTGCTGGACCATATCCACGACGTCGGCGTTGGGATCGAGGCCCGGGACGTGTTGCGCGATCCATGCCCAGGTTTTCGAAATCGCCGGCGCGTTGTCTTGCATAAGGGACGTCTGAACGCCGCGTGAAATCGAAACGGCTTCCCTCACGAACAGAGTGGTCAGCAGAATCGCGGGCACAATCAGGAGAACCGTAACGGCAAGCGTGCTGAAGATGGCGGCCCGGGTAGCCTGGAATCGTTGCGACATCCAATGGTGCATGGGATAGAAGAAAATCACCAAAATGGCGGCCCAGCCCAACGCGTGCAGGAACGGCTCGTAGATGCGAAACACCATATAGATGAGCAGCAGCAAAAAGCCGTATGAAAGAAGGGTAGTTAGCCGGTCACTCGTCGTGGTATTCGGAGAAGGGACGCTGTTCATGGACGTAATATAGTATTGATAAGCGCAGCAGAGATTGCTAGCTTCACGTTCACGCTCCACCAGGTTGCACGCGGGTCAGCAGGCGAATTCCGAATGTCTACGAAGTCCATTCCGCTCTCGTCGTACCAAATTCGCCTTCTTGCTGTACTTGCTTTGATCAATTTTGTCAACTTCGCGGCGCGGCAGGTCTTTGTGCCGCTGATTCCTCTGTTGCGTGGCCACCTGCAAGTGACTGACGCGCAGCTCGGCTCTCTGCAGACTTTTTTGCTGATTGTTCTCGCCGTGGCCAGCATCCCATTTGGATTTCTCGCCGATCGTTTCAGCCGCAAGGCCATCATCGCGGTGGGCATTTTGTTCTGGAGTGTGGCGACTTTTGCGGGCGGTCTTGCTTCCAGTTTCATTTTTTTTCTGATCGCGCGCGCTGTCGTCGGCCTTGGTGAAGCGGCTTACGCTCCCGCGGCGCAGTCCATGATTTCCGGCGCGTTTCCCCAGGAGCGCCGCGCCATTGCCCAGGCCATTTTTGCAACCGGCATGTTGCTTGGCGGGGCTTGCGGCCATGTGCTCGGCGGCATCCTTGGGCCGCGCTACGGCTGGCAGGTTGCTCTTTTCGTCGTCGCCTTCGCCGGAATTCTTCCCGGCATTGCGCTGTTTGGAATTGAAGAGCCGCCGCGAGGCCCGCGTTCGGAGGTCGTGCCGATTTCGCGAATTCTACGCGTCCCGGCGTTTGTCTCCTTGATCTCCGCGGGGACTTGCATCACTTTTTCCAGTGTTTCGCTTCTCACGTGGAGCACGGACTTCGCCGTCAACTATAAGGATTTCAGCTTGCGTGAAGCTTCCGTATCGCTCGCGGTCGTCGGCCTGCTGTCTGCGCTGATGGGCGTCCTGACCGGAGGGTTTGTGGCAGATCGGTTGCAACGGTCCCTGACCTACGGACGCATCATTGCCGTGGCGGCCGCCTTCTTGCTGGCGACTCCGTTCCTCTTGCTGGCCATCCAGTCCGAAGAAAAATCAACCGTGCTTATTGGCCTTTCCATTGCATTCTTTTTCATGTCCTGGTATCACGGCCCCGTGACGGCCGTGCTTCATGACATGATGCCGCGCCGCGCGCACGCCACTTCCATTGGTGTCTACATGTTTGCGACACAATTGGTTGGCGGGCTTGGACCGCACATCGTCGGCAAGATCTCGGATCTCCGCGACCTGCAGGTTGGGCTGCAACTCGCCGTGGCGGTCATGGTCTGCGGGGCTTTGCTCATGCTTCTCGTCATTCACTTCATCCGGCGCGATGGCATTCGCCACCCAACCCTCGACGCGTTCCACGCCGAACCGGGCGACTGATCCCTGCAAACAAAAAAAAGGCGGGCCTAAGCCCACCTGTTTCACTCGCCAGTCAAAAAATACTACTTGATGCCAATCTGCGCGATCAAGCGCAGAACTTCGCTCTCCGGCACGTCGTAGAGTGGGCGCAAATCATCTTCTTCGAGACGCTCGCGCAAATATTCCGCGGCAATAAAGCTGGCTTCGCGGTCGGTCAAGTCGCGCTTGCTCTTTTCACGGAACTTCACGAAAGCGGTGTGTGCCAGTCCGACGACGTGCGCGGCGCCGTCCACGAAAAACTTAGTGTCGATGGTATCCGCATGCCGGGTAGCGATGCCGTTCCACATATGCGAGAAGCGGCATTGGTATGTCTGGCCGGTCAGCTTCGAAGTCACTTCAAACGCGCCGATGAATTGGCTCATGGCGCCGGCATTCGCGAGTACGGGGCGTGTCGTCAAGCAATCTCCCTTTTCTTTCCTCGAATTTCCGCTTTCAAATTTATATTTTCTAATTCCCTATCTGCTGACCGCGGCTGCCGCCTCCACTTGGCTGTAACTCCGAATCGCCGCTCCGACGCCTGCGCCGCTCGGCACGCGAAGACCCTGATCCAGCAGCGTTTTTTCAAATGCCGCGAGGAACAGCAGCACGTTCGCCTTCTGGCTGCAGTAGCCCATCAAACCGACGCGCCAGATTTTGCCTTTCACCGGTCCGAATCCGCCGGCGATTTCGATATTGAATTCGTCGAGCAGTTGATTGCGCACTTTCGCATCGTCAACACCGCCCGGAATCATTACGGCGGTGACCGTCGGCAGACGATCCGCCGGATTCTTCACCAGAAGATCCAATCCCATGGCCTCGAGCCCCGCAATTAAAGCCAGTTGATTCGTGCGGTGCCGTTCCCAGCGGGTTTCCAGGCCTTCTTCCAACACCAGCCGCATAGCTTCGCGCAGCGCGAAAGGCGGCGTGTGATGGTAGAGGCGGTCCTTGCCCCAATAATTCATCGCCGTCGTCAGGTCGAAATACCAGCTCTGCACTTTTGTCTTGCGCTTGCGAAAAACTTCTTCGGCGGCCGGACTGACGGTGATCGGCGACATTCCCGGGGGCGCACTGATGGCTTTTTGCGAACCGCTGAAACAAATGTCGATGCGTTCGCGGTCCACGTGCAGCGGCACGGCTGCCAGCGACGCCACGGTGTCCACCACGAGTAGCGCGCCAACTTCGTCGGCGAGCTTTCGATACGCTTCGATTCCAGTGACGACGCCTGTCGAAGTTTCTCCATGCGCCAAACCGATAATTTTGATCTTCTTGCCCTTGGCGGCCCGGCGCACGTCTTCCGGATCAACGGGCTTGCCGTACGGGGCTTCGACCTTGATGACTTTCGATGAAGCACGAATGCCGATCTCATACATGCGCTCAGAAAATACGCCGTTCACGGCCACGATGCCCTCATCGCCTTCTTCCAGCGTGTTCAGCACCGACGCTTCGATCCCCCCGGAGCCCGAAGCCGAAAGCGGCATGGTGACCCGGTTCTCCGTTTGAAAAATCTGACGCATCAGGATTTGCGTCTCTTCCATGCAGCCCTTAAACCACGGATCCATGTGCCCTACGAGCGGCACGGCCATCGCGCGGTACACGCGTGGATCGATCGAGGAGGGTCCCGGAGTCAGCATCAAACGAACCGGGGGGTTGAGTTCGCCAATGGGCAGCGTCATGAGATTTTGTCCTTCTTTTTCCAGTACATAAGTCGCGTTCACAGGCCGCGAGCCGCCCGCGGGGACGATTTCGGGGAACTTCCTGCCACGGCGGGAATTACAATTTTCGCGCAATCACCGCATCTGCGCAACGGACAAATTGGCAGTGCGCGGGGGCCTTGCCTGGGATCTTCTGACTTCGTGGACGCTTCCTTTTTGTTGCTGAAAAAGGCAAGCTCGGAGTCTCCCATAACAACAAGCCGCTGGATTCGTGGCATCTTCATAGGAAACACAACGCTGATTCAGGTTCTAAAACTTGCTGAAGGAGCTGATGCCATGCGACGCGCTCTTCCCCTCTTGCTTGTCTTCTCTTGCCTTACCTTTGCGCAGAGTATTTCAAAGGCGCAGGGCGATGAAACCAAGATTATCGCGCTCGAGAATCTCTGGAACCACATGCAGCTCAACCATGACGCCGAGGCCATGGGGAAATTGCTGGACGATGACTTTGTCTTCACCGACTACGACGGAACAGTAATGTCCAAGCCCCAGTTCCTGGAATCCATCCGCGACAAATCCTACCAGCTCTCCGTGGAAGCATCCGAGAACATGAAACTTTACCGCCATGGCGATACCGTCGTCGTCATCGGCGCCACCCACGAGAAGGGCACGTTTAAAGGGAAGCCCTATCAGCATCTGGGACGCTTCACGGACACCTGGATGAAAAAGAACGGCCAATGGCTCTGCGTCGCCAGTCACCTCGGTGTAATCAGCAAGTAGCCGCAGTTGTGCACGCCGACGCGGCAGCCTCTGAGTCGCGCAACCTCCAGGGGCATCCGCAGAGCACCGGCGAAAGCGCCACCGCCGAACTAAGCATCAACTTTATTTTCATTGCTGCTTCCCGCGTCAACAATTCAAGTGCAGATGATTCTATCGGACGTTGCGCGCGGCGCACTGCGAAAGAAGCACTGCGGGCATCTTTTTCTGATACAAGTCGCTCCATCGGGATTCCAGGGTCCTTTGATGTAAGATAAGAAGTTGTGACTACGCGATTGCCCAACGAACAACTGAAGGCACTGCGCCTGCGGCTGGGCATAACCACGCGCGATGTGGCGGAGTTCAGCCAGAAGATTGCCAGCGTCGAGCATAATCCGGAATACCAGATCTCCAACGCGTGGCTCACGCAAATCGAGAATTCGGACTCCGTCCCGAGCATCTTCAAGCTCTATAGCCTAAGCGCCATCTACCGGACAAAGTTCACCGATCTCCTGCTTCTTTACGGCCTCGACCTGCAAAGGCTGAGCCTTCATCAGCTCGCCTCCCCTCTCCCATACACGCATCTGGCTAGGTTGGAGGACTGTGACGCGGATCGTACGGTTTCGTTCCCCGTGCGTTTTGACAGGTCCTTCGATCTGGACAACACCAATCTACTCTCACGCATGGTCGAACTGTGGGGAGAAGTCCCCATCGCTCTCATTCAGCATCTGGACATCCGGCACAGCCAGTATGGCTACGTCGGGCTGCAGGATTTCACGCTCCACCCGCTGCTACGCCCTGGTTCCTTCGTGCAGATCGACTCCCGCGTCCGCAAGATGCAGCCGCATCGCTGGCGGACGGAATTTGACCGCCCCATTTATTTTGTGGAGCTGCGGGACGGTTATGCTTGTTCCTGGTGTGACCTCTTGGACGACCAGTTGCTGCTGCTCCCCCACCCGCTTTCTCCATGCAGTGTGAGGAAATTCAAGTATGGGACCGATGCCGAGATCGTCGGGCAAGTGGCGGCGGTAGCAATGAGGCTCACCGATCTGAATGACTCGACTCCTGACGCAAGCGCAAAACTGCCAAGGCGAGTCTGACGTTCGACGCAAAAAGACGCGCAACCGTGGCATTCACTTCCAGGGGAATCGCGATCCGGTAAGGCTCCAGCCGCTGCCAGGTGCGCAGGAATTCTTCTGGATTTTCCCGGGAAGATTCCAGGTACGCCGCTAGGTCGCGAGCCAGGTCTTCCAGCGAAAGAGCGGCAACCTTGTAAAAAGCCTGGCGGTGGGCGATCTCCAGCGCGCTGCGCGCAACTTTCACGCTGAAGCGATCGGCAAGCCCGTCGTGGTGATAGTTTCCCGTGTTGTAATCCCTGGTGGAGGCGAGGTACAGCAAACGCCCCAAGTCGCAGGGAATTCTGGAAAGCGAACGCTGCAGGAGATCCTCGTAGGCCTCCTGCACCGGCAGCGGCTTGACCATGGCGCTCATGCGTTCGTGATCCCAGCCTCACAGACTACAAGCAATCTTAAAGCGATTCAGACCCGTCCGGTTCCCGCGGCTGAGCTGCTAATTGGAACTCCGCCAGCCCTTCGCCGATGCGCTGAATGAACCTTTCCGCATACCGAGCCGTGCCTGCCAGCCTTTGCGGACCGAGCAAGCCAATGAGCACAAAGAGAATTCCGCAATATAACTTGAGCCGGGCGTATTGCAGGAGAGTCCTGGCCTCCACGGCGATCTCAAGGTCGGCACTCAGGCGGCTCGCTTCCAGATGCCGGCGCATAATCTTGCTGATGAATGCGGAAGTCTCTTGCACCCAATGGAGCGCAATGGCGGTGCGCTCTCGCCGAAATAGATTCTCCAGGCCGGGTGATTCGAGTCCGGAAATGAATTGTGAGTCGGCCGCCGAAAAAATCTGCGAAACAATTTCGGGCGAGCAGGTTTCCACACTCTGACCCTGTTCTTGATCTGCCGCGCCCCAGTCGGAACGAGAATCCTTCGACGATGTTTCCGCCCGCACCCACGCGAGCAACACCAGCAGCGAAACGACAGCGCCGGCAAGCGCACCCCACACGCCGATCATGAGCGCACCGCCTTGGCCAGGTATCCGCGCGCTTCCCTCAGCCGCTGGGCCGTCGCCGCCGCCACTGTTTGGTATTGCTCTTCGAGGCGCACCGTTCTCTTTGGCTCCGGACTCGGAAAATACGACCACAGGTGGACCATCCAAAGCCCGAGGACGATGAAGTACGATCCGGGACTGGCATACGACCAAAATTTGTGGAACTTGCTTCCACTATCGGTAACGAACGTCAACTGAATCACACTGAGTCCGACAAACACGCCATAGCCCAGGAGGAGGCCTCTCAAATTCCTCCCAAACGGAATCGCATAAAACAGGAAGAGCACCACAAGCGCGAGGATCGCGAAACTTTGCACCGTCCTTAACCAGCGCTCCAAGTCCATGGTCGTAGAAATCAGCCACCACCGTGGGTCGTTCCAGGCTCCTACAAGTGCTCTGGTAGACGCTAGAACGAATACCAATCCGAGCAGATTGCGCGCCATTCGAGCAGTCCCGGGATACCCGGCGAGGCCCACGCGATAAACCTCAAAGACCACGGCGCAGCCAATCAGAACGCCAAGCCCTTCCGTAATCCAATAAACCGGTCTGTAGAGTTGTGGCCGTGAATGAAGGACGGAAAAGCGGAGGAGAGACTGCAACAAGACAAAAAGTATGTAAGTGTAAAAAGCCGGAAAACGAGCCCAGAGCTTAACCTGCCAGCCTCTCACCAGCAGGAAACTCTCAAGCACAATGCCGCTCCACCAAATGATCAGGTCGAGCATTTTTCTCCGGCGCAAACGCAAGAAGATCGCACGGAGGGAATCCTAACATGAGCAAGGGGAAGAGCGCAGAGCGCCTTCCCCTCAACTCCAGCTATTTCCTATGAAGCGACCCCAAGCGGCGGCAGCGGCATTGGTGGCGGTTGCGGATCCGTCCCATCGGCAGTCAAAATCTCGATTGGGGTGGCGTATGATGCCGCCCCATTCAGCTTGCTGCCAACGAAGGATCCCGCATTCCCCAGATTCGGAAAAACCGCTACAACAGCGAGCAAAACAACCATGCAGAGAATAAAATGCACCTTTTGTTTAGACATGCGCCCTCCAAGCGTGAGGAAAAAAGCAGGGAGACTTGGATCGGGATGCCCCCCCTCAGAACTGCGGGTTAGACTAAATGCAAATCAAAAAGGCTTGTTACCAAGAATAAATATGGTTGGAATCCCAACCAGAACTTGCGCATGCCACTTTTAGCTGGGCGTTCATCTTCGGGGATCGCCGAAGGGGATCACAGTGTGCCAAATGCAAACAGAAACAGACGTTTCAATGCCGGCTAAACCACCACAGGAAGGAAACGTGCACTTATCCTGCGGCTCACCAAAGACCCGGCTCGGGTGTTCGATCCGCACGTTTTAGCTTGATTATCTATGGATTCTTGCCTCTGCTGTCGCTCTCCGACTTCCCTGGTAGCGCGCCCACAAGCGTTGCTTTGCAATCCAACCGACCTCACGGCCGCTGCCCGCCTCTTTTTCCACCACCGTGCAATTTCCAGTTTGGCTTTTTCGGTCGTCCTCCGGCGGTTGCCATCCCGAACGCGCGGCAATTCCAGCAGTCTTTCACGGTCGCAAGCGAATACTCTTCCCTCCATGCAAATGCGTCGCATCCGTAGCCTTTCGCAAATCCAACGCCTGCCCCACGAATCGCTCCTCACTCTTCATCGCATCAGAGGAACAAGTTCTACGCATCGGCGCCAGTCCAAATTTAGAAAAGGGGGGCGGGACTATCGTGGAAATCCTTAAAGGGGAGCGGTGGCGTTGCCAGAATCGGATTTGCCAGGCGGAAATCCTGGTGCTTGCGTCGAGCGAGTTGCCGGAGGGCACAAACCCGCGGTGCTCCTGCGGCCAGATTATGAGGAAACCCTATGCCCGGCCCGCGATTAGCACCGCCCCAGTACCTCGGGGGCTCGAGCAACAATCACGGTTGCCTGCAAGTTCGCCGCTCGGGTTACTTCAGGCCCGCCGAACGCACCAAAACTAGGGTGGGCCTCAGTTGCCGCGAGGGGATTTCCGAAATGAACGTCTTCAGAGGCTTTGTGATCCTTCTAATTGTGGTCTCGATTTCACTGGGAACTTTTATCCTCTACGACTCCATCGCGCAGCGAAGGGCCGCCCCCGCGGACAATGTCATCGTTGGTGCAGTGCTTTGCTCCTTCGCTATCGCCTTGCTCTACTTCGTTTCCAAGCCGGTTGTCAAATGAGCGCCCCGGAACAAAAGAAGAAAGTCGCCATCGAGGATGCTTCCGCTGGCGCGGACTGCCGCGCAGAGCTCATTTTTTATGCGCGACACTCTTCGGGCACGGCGCCTCCCGTGGCCATCCTTGGCCAGTATGCCTGCGATTACCGAAGGCCGGATTGGGAACACCGTTGGACGGAATGGAATTCCGGCCAGAATCCTTATCTGCATCTCTTTCTCTGTTCGAAACACGCGCAGGCGCTCGGTTTGCTCAACAAGTAGCCGGCTTGCCGGTGATTCAGACAGCCACCATCCCCGTCACTTTTCGCCTCAGCGCTTCGGCGTAGAAGTCTGCTGGCTGGCCACGCATTGCCACTTCCCGCCCGGCATCTTCACCCACGTGTCGGTCCATCGTTCCGCACGGTCGATTTTTGTTCCGTCGCCGTCAATGCCCTTGCCCTCCCATGTGCCCGTTGCAATCGCCGTGTTGCCGTAGGCCATCACCTTCACGTCCCTGATGCCATTCTGCTCCCATTGCCCGCCCTTGAGATTCGACAGCAATTTCTCTTTCCCGTAAGTCTGCCCGTCGGCATCCGTATTGAAGAAACCTTCGGCCAGCATCGGCGCCACCACTTTCGCATGGCCCAACTTCTGGGCTTCCGCCCATTTGAACTCCAGCTCGGTGATTACCTTCTGAATTTCGTTATCTGCGGACCACAACGGGTGGGTCAGGCAAAGCAAAGCCAGAAAAATAAATGCACGTTTCATGGGCGGCCTCCGAGATTTATTTCCGTCGGAACCAGAATGTCCAGCTAAACGATCCCCGCACCCAAAAGTTCGACCGGTGCGCAACGGGTTCGCCCATTCGAACGGTCCCCCCGCCTAGCGCGCGATGGCGATAACCTGATACGCCTTTGCGACATTGGAACCAACGCTCCGTGGGAAGTTGGGATCAAACTTATCAGCGTATTTTGAGATGAGGAATTCCGACACCCGCTTCTTCACTTCTTCCAGGCTTGCACCGTCGCCATACCCCGCCGCTGTCTGCTCCATCAGGTCGCGGAAGTACCGCTTCCACAGTTCAAACTTTTGTTTGTCCTGCATGACGTCCCCATGCCCGCTGATCACGTAGTCGAAATCCAGTTTCTCGGCGGCGTCCAGTGTCTGGATCCAGTCATAGGGATAGCTGTCGCCCATGAAGGGAGTCCAGCCGTGAAGCGCATCTCCCGTAACCAGCACTTTCTCTTTAGGAAGGAAGACCCAGACGTCGCCGTCGGTATGCGCTCGGCCAAGCCATAGAATCTCCACGATCTTTGCATTACGGTGGAGAATCAGGCTGCGGTCGAAAGTCATGGTCGGCAGCGTCACTTGCATGGTCTTGAGCTCACCCAGATAGGCTTCCGCCTGGACAAGGTTTTTTCGGATCGCTTCTTTCTTCTCGGCGGTGGGAGCCTTTTCCAAATCACTTTTCAGGCTTGCGATCTCTTGAGGCATGCTCGCGATTTCGTTCTTGATGCGCGGTATGCCGAGCCGCTGGATGTTGGCGCGGGTTGCCTCCGACGAGATGATCTCGATGCCCGCCGGCCAGGCGCTCGGATAGGACTCGTTTCCCTGATAATGGTCATAATGGAAATGCGAGTTCACCACGTATTTCACCGGCTTGTCGGTCAGTTTCTTGATCTGCGCGATCAATGCGCGCGCCGCCGAGGGTTTTGAATGCGTATCAACTACGAGCACGCCGTCCTCAAGCAAGATGATCGCCGCGTTGCAATTCACTCGGTAAGCAGGCTTGGCAATAGCGGCGTAGACTCCGTCGGCGACCGGTTTGATATCGAACAGGTCCTCCGCCGCCGGGCCCGTCCCCGGTAACAACAGAAATAAGGCCAGCAAAAGAAAGCGCTTCATGAGGGGTTCCTCGTGGCTTACCCAGGCTGAGAATTGCCGAGCAGCGTACTACGACTGAGGGCGCAGCGCAAAGCCATTTTCTCGGTCGAAGGAGCCGACACCGTCATCGAATCAGTCTACGGAAACAGAAAAGCCGTATGCTTTGACCAAGTCAAAGCATACGGCTTGCTGATGTTAATCCACTCGGTCTAGGGATAGGGCAGGTATCTCCACAAGTCGCTGAGCAAGCCGTTGCCGTTCGTTCCGGCGGAATCGAAGCCTTGTCCGCCGAAGATCCAGAACTCAGCCGCCGTAGCTGCCAGTCTGGTTGACAGTCGTGGAGCCGCTGATCCAGGTCCACTGGCCCGTTGTGATGTTGTAATTCCAGAGGTCGTTAAGCAGGCCTTTAGTGCCCGCCGAATCGTAACCATACCCGCCAAAGACCCAAACGTTGCCTAAAGCGTCCATCCTGGTGGTCGCACCCCAGCGCGCGCCGGGAGTGTTGCCGGCAGCAGCCGTGCCTTTGGTGCCGTAGACGCCGGAATTATTCGCGCCGCCTCTCACCAGCGTCCAAGTATTCCCAGAAATGTTATATCTCCAGATATCATTGTAGAAAGTAAGTAGTTGGTCTTCACCACCAAAGAGGAAGAGGTCGCCACCGGCGCCAGGTTGGGTCCAAGTTACAGCTCCCTCCCGGGGCGAGGGCCCACTTGGTCCAAGAGCCGGTTTCAAGTTCTGCCAGTAGTTGTAGAAGCTGCCGAAGTAGTTTTGCGTGTTGACATATTCCCACATATCGTTGAGCTGTGTCGCTGGAGGCGTAAGGCCATTAGTGAATGTCAAACCGTACCCACCAAAGAGCCAAAGATTGCCGTTGAAATCGGTCCAAGTCGCGGGATATTTGCGCCCGCCGGGGGAGCTCGTATCAAAAGTAGGAGCAGCGGGAGGCGGGGCAGGAGGGAGAGTAGACGTCTCCTTTTGATTGCTGGTTTTGGAGCCATCGAACCATGCCCAGTCATTGTGGCCGCAATCGACTATGACGCTGGTCACCGCTGACGTAGCTGTGCCTTGGTAAAGCCATGTGACGATACCCACTCCCGGTTGCGTGCTCGGTCCAACCAATACAGTTACGTCGTACGTGCTGCCATCAGCGATGGGAGTGTTAAATGTGAAGGTACCGTTACCGGAAACGGTCAGATTGTCGCCGCCATTATCCTGCAGTACCATGCCGCTGTTGGTGCCCACGAGACCCACGACCGTGCCGCCGATGGTGTGGAAAATAGCCGGGCAAATGATTTGAACGTTGACAACATTGGCATTCGCGGTCCCCGTACCGTTGGTTACCGTGCAGGTCTGATTGGGGCCGGAAGGCTGGGTGAAAATGGTAACGTTATAAGCACCGCCGGCGGGAACTAATGTTGGGAATGTGAAGCTGCCGTTGGCTTTGACGGTAAGATTATCGCTGCCGTTGTTTTGCAAAACTATGCCACTGCCGGCCTTCGCGAGGCCGGTAACTGTGCCGGCGATGGAGAGGGTTCCGGTAGAGCATGTAATTTGGATGTTGCCGACGTTCGCTGCGGCCGTGCCACTGCCATTGGTTACGGTGCAAGTCTGCGCGGGACTGGTTGGTTGGACATTCACGGTGACGAGATACGGGCTGCCAATGGTGACCGCCGTCTTAAACGTGAAGGAACCGCTGGTGGCAACCGCAAGGTTATCGCTACCATTGTTCTGCAGCACAAGCCCGGTGCCAAGCAGACCGACGACGTTCCCTCCGATCGAAACAGTCCCTGTGGAACACGTTACCTGGACGTTGCTAACAATCGCGTTGATTGTGCCGCTGCCATTGCCGACCGTACAGGTCTGTGATGGAGTGGAGGGCGCAGTAAAAACTGAAACGAGGTACGGTTGGCCTTTGGCGATAGCGGTCTTAAAAGTAAAGGAGCCGTTCGCAGTTACGGCAAGATTGTCCCCCGCGTTATTCTGAAGAACGAGACCCGTGCCGGTCAGCCCGGTAACCGTCCCGCCGACGGTGAAGGATCCCGAACCTGGGCTGCCCGACTTGGGGACGCCGCTGCAGGCGGAAAGGACAAAAGAAGTCAGCAATAGGGATACAGAGACGATAGACCTGAAGTGGGACTTCATAGCGATCGATTGCTCCTTAGGAATTTCGCACCTGAGAGGCTGCGGACAATTCGACATATTCGGCATTCCCCAAGTCCGCCCAAGGTGGACCCAAGCATGCGCCAGCGGTATAGCTCAAATTAGAATTGTCTAGCGACAGCACGTGGTTATAAATCACACGTTCTATCCATTCGCAGTCTATTATGTGTTTTTATACTAGAGCAATATGTAATAACACAAGCGTATGTCTACATGAGTACTACATTTTTGCAATGTAGTACGTAAATGAACATATACCGATGGACCTCAGCGCCGATCACTTCAAGATGAAGTTCGCTTTGTACTTGTGCGGGGTCAGAAGGGGGAATCGATGACTTGGCGCCGAATCGTTTTTGTTCTCTTGCTTGTTGGCGTTCTCGCGGCGCTCGGCTCACTCTCCGCGCAGCAAAAGAACGCCTCTCGGGCCGGTTGGATCAGCGATGAGGCTTGCGGGGCCCAGCACACGAAGCCGGGCCGCACGGATTGCGTGCAAAAATGCTGGCGTGGAGGTGCCTCGGTCGGGCACCCGGAATGGAAACCCCAACGGGCCGTCTTTGTGGCAGACGAGGATCACGCCATCTGGATTGTCGAAAATCCTGAAGCCGTCAGGGACTTCCCCGCCGCGCATGTGGTGGTGGCCGGCCAATTCGATGCTGCGAAGAAGACCGTTCACGTCGGGAAAATCACGCCCGCGCTGAGTAGCGCGGTTCAACCTGCGGGGCGCGATCCTTATTCTTGAACTTCGACCTTCAAATGCGCTTTTTGTGCGCCTGCCCGGGGGGGGTGAGCGGGTGGCGCGCTATATTTCTCAAGTATTACTTTAAGTGTGGAGTTCATTGTCGAGCGCTTAGGCCGGGCTTCCGGGGTAGAACGCTCTCGCCGATTCACAAAGAAGATGTGGGACAGACATTCCTGCCTGTCCCAGGTATTTCCTTTGATCTTGTGTCAACCGGCGGCGGCCTGACTGGAAACGAGCCTTGTCAGGGCCTCGGCGATCAACCCATCAGGGGTTGGCCAGCAGTTTTACTGTTTATCCGAGACGACGACGTTGTGGACGACGTGTCCCTCCGCGTCCTTACCCTTGAAGGTCGACGTGCGTGTTTTTCCGTCTTCGGAGAGCTTCGTAGTCACGACCATCGTAACCTGGCCGCCCTTCTTCATCGTGGCCTCGATCGTGTTGGCATCAACGCGCTTTACCGAAACCGCGTCCGCATAAACGACGCCGGTAACCGGATAGTCCTTGCCGTCGAATTTTGCGTCGTATTGAACGTGCGTTGGACTTCCGTCAGCGTTGACGATCTCGGCGTCGATCTTAACGCCTTTCTCGTCTGCCTCGACCTTTACGGCGGTGCTTTTCGGCGCTGGCCCCGGACTGTACTTCGACTTCGCTGGGTTCATCTTCCAGGTTCCGGAATGTTGATCGGCAGCCGCGGCTGTAACCGCCAGAGCCAAGGCTGTACACAGCAGGGCCGTTGTGAAAATAGCAGACCTGTTGATTCGCATGATTTTTCCTCCGTGTGCAAATTTTAGGTTGGGCCAGTGGGTGTACACGTTATGCGCGGAAATTCGCAGAAAGTCTAGAGGGTTTTTTGCGGATCTCGATGGGCCGCGGGTGAACGCGAGAAGGAATCGCGGCCGGCTAAAGACGGCCGAATAGTTCGCGAAGTGAAGCCGGCGCCACGGACGAAATTTGCCCTACGCCGCGAGGCGGTCTTGGGTGAGCAAATGCGTCGGCACTTTGCGGAGATCCCACACGATGCCAAACCAGGAGAGAATTTTCAGCGTGTAATAGGTAATGTCAATCTCCCACCAGTAGAAGCCCTGGCGCGCCGAAGCCATGAAATGGTGATGGTTGTTGTGCCAACCTTCGCCGAGCGTGAGCAGCGCCAGCAGCCAGTTGTTCTTGCTGGTGTCCGAAGTCTCATAGCGGCGCGAACCGAAAAGGTGCGAGAGCGAATTGATGGTGAAGGTGTCGTGCCATAGCAGCACGGTGCTCAGGCAGAAGCCCCAGATGAACAGCGGCCATCCGCCGATCAGCCACAACAGCACCGCCAGCGCCACCGGCGGAATCAAATGGTATTTGTTCAGCCAGCGCAGCTCGGGATACTTGGCGAAATCCGCGATGTATTCGGTGCGCGTATCGTTGTACTTGTCCGAGATAATCCAGCCGACGTGCGACCAGAAGAATCCAAAAAGCGTCGGCGAATGCAGATCCAGTTCCTGGTCCGAATGCCGGTGATGGTGCCGGTGATGCGCTGCCCACCATAGAACGCCCTTCTGCGAGGAAGTCATGGCCATGAAGGCGATCACGAACTGAAACACGCGGCTGGTTTTGAACGAGCGGTGCGAAAAATAGCGGTGATAGCCGGCCGTCACGAAGAACATGCGCACGACCAGCAGCGCCAGGCAGGTGACCACGTAATACCAGTGAAACGGCATGAAAAAGATCAGCAGCGAGGCGATGTGTACGAGCGCAAACGGCAAAGAGAGAAGAAGAGAAATCCGCGAGCCATTCGGCAGCGGTACGGATAAATAGCGAGAAACGGAAGCCATCCGGCAAAATCCTTTGCGTCCAGTTGCGGACGTTCGATAACCACGATTTCCGCGAGCGCAAGAGATCCAGCCGGAACTTCGCGCCACGAATCTACCATGTCAGTGTACGGACGCGTTGAGGAAGGGTCAAGCGCGACGAAGTACAGGTTACAAAAAATCAGATGCCCATTGGTACGGGTCCGTTGTAAGCATTCTTTAATCCCTTTTGCGGCGCCGTGCTCTGCCGAGTGCGCGAGGGCATTGCGCCAGGACGGTTTAGCTGGAATATGCTATCGTCCCTTTGCAATCATCACGTTAGGAGCATCGGCTCCGCCGCTGAACCGGAGCCAAACAGAAAATGGCGGAACGCCCCGTACTTGTTGGACTCATCCCGCAAACCGTCGTGCTCGACGACGGCGACCAGGTTTCCTGGATTTCCGACGCCGGCAATCTGCGCGTCGAATTTGATGTGAACCGTTGTCCCTTTTCTTCCAACGTTTTTCAGGCGCCCGCGGGCATGCGCCTGCTCAGCGGCCCGCCGCGCCCCGGCAGCAAAGCGGCCACCTACAAATACAAGCTGTGGCTGAACGATCAACTCGTCGGACACGGCGAAGTGATCCTGCGCGAAAAGTAGGGTATGAGAAAAACGCCCGGCAGCCGCAAGGCCACCAGGCGCATTGAAATTCTGGGTTGACAATCTGCTACGACTGGCCCGCCGTCAATCCTTTCATTAGTTGCGCAAGCGTGCCAGCCCGGCTCTACATAGATTTTTTCTTTGGCGCTGCCTTCTTCGAGGTTGCCACTGCCGTTCCGGACTGCTTGGCGATCACGAGAGCGGATATTTTCTTGTACGTAGCCGCAGGAATGATCTTTTTGCGTGTCAGATCGGTCTTCGCATGGTACGGGCGCCCATCGATGATTTTCTGCGCATATGCATCACCGATTCCAGGCAGCGCTTTCAACTGATCGAGGGTCGCGGAATTCAAATCGACTAGATCGCCAGCGGAAGCCGCCGCTTTCGCTTCGGTTTTTGCCGGAGCCGCAGCCTTGGTCTGCGCCCGAGAAACGGAAACAGATGAGCTGAAAACCAAGACGAGGGCCGCCAACAACAAACGGGACATTTGCTTCTTCATATTCTTCTCTCCTTTTGATTTTTGTTCCGAAACTTTGCGCTATTCTTTTTCAGCTGCCCGATACCCAGCCTTCTGTGCGTCTGCTTCGGTCATGTACCTCCCCTGCTTGGTTTTGCCGTACCAGCGAGTCCCAGGCTTGTGGTAAATGCCGGAATCCGTATTCACCCAAACCATTCCCGCACTGTTGGCTGGAGGGGCTTGCCTACGGGCGGCCGGTTTCGAAGCGGGTGCGGATGCCATTGCGGCAGTGCCGCCACCTGAGTCAGAAGTTGCCGCGGGCGCAGGTTTGCTTGCCGGTGCCGTAGAAACCGCCGGGGTCGCGGCTGGCGAAAGGGTCAGTCGCCGGCAGCGACGCTGCGAGCAACTTCGACGGATTCGGCGAGGCCGCGGCGCATCGGCCCAAGAACAAAGGCGGGGACCTGGCGCTCCGGAGCCAGAGAAACGCTGGTGGATTTTTTTGGAAATTCAATGCGGCGGTCAAGCTTCAATCCCGCCTCTTTGAGGAACTCAGCCGAAAAGCCCATATCTTCCGCGCGGTCCACACCCCAGAACCACAGCTTCTCTTCCTGGCGCTGCAGGAAATCCAGGCCCTCCTCGAGCTTCTTCATGGCCCGGTCAAAGGACCCGGCGAGAAAAAAGACGCTGAGCTTCCAGGCATGACGGGGGTAGTGAACTTGAACGCGAACACAATACTTGCCGGTCTGGTTCAGCTCGATGCTGCAGCGGTAGTCGTTTCGAATGGAGGAAGTACGTGTAGCCATGTGTCTTTCACCGATCTCAAGAGTCCTGAAGCTGGTTTCCTCTGGCCGCTAGTTCTTTCGAATTCCGGTTGTAGGCCTTGAGCCCAACCTTGCTTGGCGGCGGTCTCCGGGGGTCTAAGTCATTGGGAACACCTATAGGGTAGCGGGGTGCACGCGCAAAGACAAGAGGACCCTGTCAATCAAATAAAGCTTTTATTGTGTGTAACTTAGATCAGCTAGAGGTACCGAAGCCTTTGAGTTTCTCCGGCATCAGCTTCAGCTTCCCTTCCTTCTTTAGCCCGTCTTCTAGAGCCGTTTTGAAGGCTTTGAAAGCTAGGTCGCGCTTTGATTGCAACACGCCCTCTGTCAATTCTCGCTTCTGCTTTTCGAAATCGGCGGAGTTGGGCTCCTGTTTCTCGGCCACTAGGTAAACCAGCCAATTCTGGCCAAGGCTAAGGGGAACACCCACGCCACCGGGCTTCAGGTTGAAAGCCGGGCTAAGCTGTTTGCCACTGGCGGCTCCCGGAATGGAACCATCGCGAGCCAGCAGATCGCTGGTCTTGGACTCGAGTCCGAGAACTTTGGCTGCCGTATCGAATTTCTCGCCGGCCTTGGCGCGTTTGACAAGTTCTTCGGCCTTGTTGCGGGCGAGCGCAGCTGCTTTTTCCCGTTTCAGGTCGGCGATAATCTTGTCGCGGACTTCCTCGAGCGCGGCCTGGTGCGCCGGCAGAACGGTTTTCAGGGAAAGAACGACGTAACCGCGGTCCGTTCGAATGGGGAGGCTCAGCTCTCCCGCGCGCAGGCGAAAGATGGCGTCCTTTACATCGGTGGAATTGCCAAGTTCGAGCAAGGGGTCCGTCGCGCCGACGGGCCGCGTCTCGCCGAGGATGAGTTTGTATTGATTCGCAAGATCGTCAAGAGAGGTCTTGTTGGATTTGCGAATCGCGGCGGAGATTTGATCCGCGGTATCACTTGCTTGTTTATCCGCTTGCGACAACAAAAGCGGAGCGCGCAGCGAATCCTTCACCTCTTCAAACGGCTTGGTATGAGCTGACTCCTTGTCCAGCACCTTGATGATGTGGAAGCCATACTGAGTTTTCACCAAATCCGAAGATTGACCTTTTTGGAGACTGAACGCGGCTTTTTCGAACTCCGGCACCGTTTGTCCTTGAACCAGCCAGCCGAGGTCGCCGCCCTTGTCCTTTGTTCCCGGGTCCTCGGAATATTTCTTTGCGAGGTCTTCAAACTTTGTACCCTTCTTCACCTGGCCCAGGATATCTTCCGCTTTTTTCTTGATTTCCTCGACTTCCGCGTCAGTCTTTCGAACGGTCATGAGTAAAATGTGCTGGGCGTGAACGCGGTTTGGGACCTGGTACTGTTGAATGTTCTTCTGGTACTGGACTTTGAGTTGATCGTCTGAAATCTGGAGATTTTGGCGGATTTGATTCACATCCACCAAGGCGTAACGCACTACGCGCTTTTCCGGCACCTGATACTTCGATTTGTTCTTCTCGAAGGAGGTTTTGATCTCGGCTTCGTCCGGAGTGATTTTCGCTTCCAGTTCCTCGGGCTTAATGAGCGCGTAGTCCAGCTTCACCTTTTCATTCTTGTTGCGAAACTCATCCTGCAGCTCGGCGGGACCGACGCTGATGCCGTCGGTGACGAGCTTGCGGAATTTCTCTTCGAGCAAGGCCTGACGGATTAACTCTTCGAACTCTGCGACGGGCAATTGGAACCGCGCCTGCACTTCCGCAGCATAGCGGTCCATGCCAACAAAGGTGCCGCCATTGAAGGCGGTGGGCAGGAACTGGCGGATGCGGTCGGCGCGCTCCTGGTCGGAAACAGTAATCCCGAGGCGCTTGGCTTCGTACTCAATCTCCTTTTGAAAGACAAGCTGTTGCAAGATCTCCAGCGCCAGGCGGGATTCGAAGAACTTGGGAATCTGGCGCTGCTGCTCGTATTCATTGACCTTCTGGCGCACCTCCTGGAGGCTGACCGATTGATCGCCAATTTTGGCGACAGTATCGGTGGAGGCCTCGCCGGTTCCGGGGGTTGTAGGCACAAGATACAAGAGCATGCTACCGCCGAGGGCCAAAACGACCACCCCCAAAAGAATCCGTTTCCTAGTGTCAGTTGCGCCAGCCATCCGATACGTCTCCTGAGTCCGTGACAAACTCTATATTATAGAAGATACGGGCATACGCCTCAAAATGGAATCGCCGTCCGATCGTGCTCGAAGCGCTGCCGCAGCGTTACATCGTCAGGAAAGGTGCGGGGGAAGAATCTTGACGGCGACGGTGCGCTCGAGGCGCGCATCCCGCGCGCGATCTACCTCTCCCATTCCGCCGGCGCCCAGCGGCGCCACGATTTCATAGGGCCCGAGCTTGCTACCCGGAGCGAGCGGCATAATTGGACGCGATTATAACCTCTGGTAACCCTCGCAAGATACGTTCAGCCCTCGCGTGGACGTTTCATCGGTGGCGCGGCGCCAGCGTGCGTGAGCAAGTAAGACTTTTTACTTGCCATTGGAGTGAACGCATGCGGGGAGGTGGACCTGTACAAGGGAACAGGCGAAGAGCAGCTGACCTTTTGTGCTCATTCGCTATTTGCTGTTTGACTACGGGCGAGCGCGCAAAATGGGCACGGGCAAACCGGTGTGTTAGATTGAAAAATTGGAGCATTCAGAGCGCAATCGCCCGTGAAGACACAAGCACCCATGGACCCGAAACAGGCCTCGGCCCACCAGAAGACGCCGCACGTCGAATTGTACTGGAGGGCGGTCACATATAAGACGGTGATCGGCTATGGCCTGCTAGCTGCAGCGATCATTGGCGCGGGTGTGTACCTCGCGAAACCCGAGTTGTATGCGACGGTACTCAAGAAGATTAATGATCAAGTGAGCAGCCCGGACAAGGGCACGCTGAGCGACGACCAAAAGCACGCCAAGTTCGTCAACCTGGACGGCAAAGTCCAGGTGAAAAAAGTGAACTCGGTGCGATGGGTGGAGGCGGACTTCCGCACGGTGCTGGATAAAGGCGATCTCGTGCAAACAGGATCCGACGCTAACGCACGCATCACCTTTGCTGACGGCACGATTTACACGGTGAAGCCTGATACGCTCGTCACCGTCGAAGAAAACAATACGGAAAGCAACAAACCCACCAGCGTGGCAGTGAGCATCAACCACGGGCAAGTCGATTTAAGGACGCCGAACTGGAGTTCGCCGGATTCGAGGGCCGGGGTCAGCACCGAGGACGTCAATGCGCAACTGCATTCCAACAGCCGCGCGGCTGTGAAATCGGATCCCGAGAGGAGAGAAAGCGAGATCTTGGTTTCCAGCGGCAGTGCGCAGGTGCAGCGCGGCCAGGAGAAGATCGATCTGGCACCGTTCGAAAAACTTACCATTCCCAACGGCGGCACGATTCAAAAATCAATCGTGCTGGCACCTCCTGACCTCGTGGAGCCGCTGAACCTGGCGCCCATCGTTGCGGAGAGCCCGAAACTTTTCCCGGTGCATTTCGAATGGAAGGCCGTGCCGAACGCCGCGTCGTACACGGTACGGGTGAGCACGACGGCGATGTTTACGAAAACGGTGAAGGAAGCCAAAGTAAGCGGAACATCGGCGGACATCAGCGGACTGGATTCGGGAGAATACTTCTGGAATGTCATTGCGACGGACGGAAAAAAACAAAACAGCGACGTGAGCGATATCTTCAAATTTACGCTGGTCGCGCAGGGCAAGGCGCAAGCGATGGTGCTGGAAATCGACGGCACGCAGTTGCACGGACACGTGGTGGAGATCATGGGCAGGACGGAACCCGGAGCTGCGCTGATTGCCAACGGCCAGTCGGTGCCGAATATTTCACCGGACGGAACGTTCCGGCATTTCACGCAGCAACTGGAGCCGGGTCAGCACACGATTTCGATTATCGGGTCGAATCGCCGGGGTGGAACGGCGATGAAGCAGGTGTCCATCGTGGTTCCGAAGTAAGATTTTCGAGGAAAGACGCCAGCGCCTTTGCGCTTGCCGTGGCGTCCGGAGACAATAGTTGTTCGAGCTGACCGAACCAAGGTCAGCACTATTGCCGGCCGGGCGGCGGAGCGAGTTTCTCCGCAGGGGGATGCAGGGATGAACAAGAACGGTTACAACATGAGGTCGGTGTTCAGTCTGTTTTCTTCCGACCTGGCGATCGATCTGGGCACAGCAAACACGCTGGTGTTCGCGCACGGCAAAGGCATTGTCGTGAATGAGCCTTCGATCGTGGCCATCAACAAATCCACCGGAGAAGTCGTAGCCGTGGGGCGCGAAGCCAAAGAGATGCTGGGGCGCACACCGGGCAATGTGGTGGCCATCAAGCCGATGAAAGACGGCGTGATCGCGGATTTCAAAGTTACGGAAAAAATGCTGACATATTTCATTCAGAAAGCGCACAACCGGCGCGTACTGGTGCATCCACGAATTGTGATCGGCGTGCCGAGCGAAATCACTCCGGTGGAAAAGCGCGCCGTACAGGACTCCGCGTACCGCGCGCGGGCCAGCGAAGTCTTCCTCGTCGAGCAGGCCATGGCTGCGGCCATCGGGGCGGGGCTGCCGATTGAAGAACCATCCGGGAACATGGTGGTGGATATCGGTGGCGGCACAACGGATATCGCCGTCATCTCCATGAGCGGCATCGTGTACTCGCGTTCCGTGCGCGTGGCCGGCAACGAAATGGACGAAGCAGTGATGCAATACCTGAAGCGCAAGTACAACCTGCTGGTCGGCGAGCGCACCGCGGAACAGATCAAGATGGAGATTGGTTCCGCGTATCCGCTGGAAAAGCCGCTGACGATGGAAGTGAAGGGGCGGAACCTGATCGAAGGCGTGCCACGCACGGTGACGATCGATGACAGCGAAATCCGTGAAGCCCTGAGCGAATGCGTGGCGACAATTTTGAACGCCGTGCGCGTGGCGCTGGAGCGCACGCCTCCGGAACTTTCCGCGGACATCAGCGACCGCGGCATCGTGCTGACGGGCGGCGGAGCACTCTTGAAAAATCTGGACAAGAGAATTCGCGAGGAGACCGGTTTGCCCGTTTCGATCGCCGACGATCCGCTGGCGTCGGTGGTGCTGGGCACGGGGAAAATGCTGAGTGACTTCAAATTGCTGCGGCAGGTTTGCATTGACTAAGAGCAGCGGCAGGTTTTTGCTCGAAGTCTTCGCTGATTGAAGGAAGAGAGCACCGGCTGAAGCCCGTGCTACCAAAGCCATGGTTGCCATTCCCTCTCGACACAAATCGCTGGTGCTGCTCGCGGGAGTCATCCTGCTGCAGGTGGTTTTGCTGGCCGTGCAGATCAAGCGCGATTCACAGGGACGATTGATTCGCGTTTGGACCGTCGGCGCATTTTCCCCCTTTCAGCGTGCGGGCACGCAAGGCGTGGGAAGCATTCGCGGGATCTGGAACCACTATTTTGCGCTGCAAAATACTTCGCGGAACAACGAGCAGCTTCGCCGCGAAAACGACGCGCTGAAGCTGCAGATTACGCAACTGCAAAGCAAGGCCGCCGAAGCCGACCGCCTTGCCGACCTTCTTAACTTCAGAAAACTGCACATGGATGTTCCGATGGTGGGCGCGCGCGTGATCGGCGCCAGTCCGGGGACGGCCAGCGTGACCATCGACATCGATCGCGGCCAGCGGGACGGCATCAAGAAGAACATGGGAGTCATCACCCCGGATGGCGTGGTCGGAAAAGTCATCGAAGCATACGCGAATAGCGCACAGGTTCTTCTTCTCACCGATAAGGACAGCGGCGTTGGGGCGTTACTGGCGGATTCCCGCACGCAGCACCCCGTCGGCGGCACGGGCGAGCCGCTGCTGGTCATGAAATATGTTCCGAATGACGACAACGTGAATGACGGCGAGCGTGTGGTTACCAGCGGGATGGACCGCATCTTTCCTCGCGATCTTCCCGTCGGCACGATTGTGGAAATCAAACCGGGCAATACGTTCAAACAGATTCGCGTGCGGCCCGCGGCGAATCTGGAGAGGTTGGAAGAGGTCATCGTACTGCTGACCCTCCATCCGCTCGAGTTCAAACAGGAATCAGAACCAGCGAGCCAACCCCAACTGGTTGCCCCGGCAAGCGCGGCTGAGAAGCCCCCGGCGACAAGGCGATGAACGACAGCTACGATCTCCGCAGCAGCGAGTTGCACATAGAGGTCCACAAGTTCCGGACGGGCGCCATTCTCGGCAGCCTGCTCCTAGTGCTGTTTTTGCAGGCGTTCTTGCCGCTGTATGTGCCGAAGGCGGAGATACTCGATCTTCCGCTGCTCGTCACGATTTATTTTGGATTGAGCCGGCGCAATCCTTCGACGGGACTTCTGCTGGGAATGGCCATTGGCCTTGCGCAGGACAGCCTGAGCGGGCCGACGGTTCCGCTCGGACTGTATGGCATCGCGAAAACTATCATCGGATACTTCGCGTCGTCGATCGGAGCACGGCTGGATACCGAGCATCCGGCGGCGCGCTTCGCGCTGACGACAGTTTTCTTCGTGGCACATCAGGGATTGATAGCCCTCACGCGGCGAATTCTTCTGGCGCAGCCCGAGACGTGGTTCAACATGCGCCTCTTCATCGCGGCACTGGTCAATGCCCTGGTGGCGGTATTCCTCTTCCTGCTGCTGGACCGGCTGCGTAAGCGCTAGTGCGCGACCAGGAATTGCCTGAAATCGTCGTAAGCACTGGACATGGGAAGGGATAGCTTGTCGCGCTTTAAGTAGCCGGCGAGACGATCGGGGAGCGGCGGCGCGATGCCGATAGCTTTCATGACGACATCGGCAAATTTCGCGGGGTGTGCTGTGGCCAGCACCAATCCTTGGGCAGGCTCTGGGTGTTCGAGCTTGTAGGCTTCCCAACCCAAAATGCCGACGGCCGTGTGTGGATCGGCGATGTAGCCGAAACGATCGTGAATTGCTTTCATCTCCCGCAACGTTTCAATATCGGTTGCGCGGTGGCCCCAAATTTCTTTCTGGACGTATTCGAGGCGGTTGCGGCAGAGGTCCAGGAGCCGCGGAAAATTATTGGGATTTCCCACGTCCATAGCGTTCGAATAGGTCGGGGTTGCGGCCCGCGGATGAAATTCGCCGCTGCACAAATACTCGGGGACCACATCGTTGGCGTTGGTGGAGGCAACAAACTTCGCCACCGGCAAGCCGATGCGCTTGGCAAAAATTCCCGCCGTCAGATTGCCGAAGTTTCCGCTGGGCACGGAGACGATCAACG
>WNFG01004421.1_pt1 | contig 28133 bp, 26 predicted proteins | sample 5400431 | NCBI WGS metagenome assembly WNFG01 (sample SAMN13153346, study PRJNA577476) | soil metagenome | isolation source: 120 cm saprolite under Douglas fir tree site 2 hole 3 replicate 2 | place: USA:California | collected 2015-04-18 | reverse complement strand
GCCTCCGCCGATGTTGATGGCGACGCCGTCCTTCAGCGCGTGCTCCGCCGCTAAGATTGATCCGCCAGCAGACAGCCAGAACGCGCTTACCAATTCCGGCGAGTAAGGGATCTCGAGTTCCATTTCCTCACGAGCAGAGAGGGTTCCAGTCTTGAGCTTGTTAACGTACCGCGGCGTGTGGACTAGAAGAATGTCCTGGTCGGAGGCGGACTGGGGAGTGAGGAAGTCGGGCTGATCGGCCACTCCCGACTCGATCAACTGGTCATGCACGCGCCGGTATTTCTCCGCAGGAAAAACGTGCTGGCCGATGGGGAGGTAGTAGTCTTCGCCGTAGATGAGCTTGAAGGGGAGCATGGCAACACTTGATGATACTAAGAGCTGTCATCCTGAGCGAAGGCGTCGTCGCGAAGCGAACGGCAACGCAGTCGAAGGACCCCTATCAGCGATATCGCAGGTTGCTCTGGAGGGGGAAATCTTCCCGTGCAGACGGTCGTCGTCAGAATTCCTCTTGATATTTATGGTGGCGCGAAACCGGGTGGGGGTCCTTCGACCCCGTAAGGACTTCGCTTCGCGAAGTTCTTACTGCGCTCAGGATGACAGGGTCATCTTTTTTTCGACACCGGGGGCGCAGTCACAATCGCGCGGCGAATGGGCACGATCGCACCTTTGGACGGATCAGCTGCAGCTCCTGCCCTCGACATCACTTCCTGCTGGATGGCTTTTACGAAATCCTGAATCTGAAACTGCATTTCTTCCATGCGCTCGCGCATTTGCAGGATGATGGAAATTCCGCTGATGTTTACGCCCAGGTCGCGCGCCAGGTTCAGAATGAACTCCAGGCGCTGCAGGTCTTCGTCGGTATAAAGGCGCGTGTTGCCTTCGGTGCGCGAAGGTGTCAGCAGGCCTTCGCGCTCGTAGAGACGCAGCGTTTGCGGATGTATCCCATACATTTCGGCAACCGCCGAAATCATGTACGCGCCTTTGGAGCGCCGTTTGGTCATCTGTACAGGAGTTTATAGCAGATTGGAAGAACTCACGAGATTTGCCGCGGCCCTCGACTCTGTTATTTTGAATCGGTGATAATGCGAATCCCGATCACGCGATTCCCTTCCGTTATGACCTTCGCAGTTGTGCTGTTCTGTGCTGCATTGCAACAAGCCGGCTCGCAATCTGCAACGCCCGGCCCTCCGGGTGACCTTGCTGGATTCATTCACCCGCGTGAGGAGCAGGCCATCGAAGCCCGCTTCCTTGCCGTCCCCGATCCCAAGCTTGCCGAGGAACACCTGCGCTTCCTGACTCAGGCACCGCACATGGCGGGATCGCCAGAAGACAAGGCCAACGCAGAATACGTCGCAAAGAAATTTCGGGAGGCCGGGCTAAAGACGGAGATCGTCGAATACATAGTCCTGATTAACTATCCGGCAGAAATCTCGGCTGACGTCACCGCGCCCGCCGACGTCCACATGCACGGCCCGTCTCGTGAACATGTGGATGGCGATCCTTATCAAGATGATCCGCGCATTGTGACTCCCTTCAGTGGCTTGTCGCCGTCGGGAGATGCCGAAGCGGAGGTGGTTTACGCCAATTACGGCACCGCCGCCGACTTCGAGAAACTCGCCGAGGTGAAAATTAATTTGCGCGGAAAAATTGTGCTGGCGCGCTATGGCCAAAACTATCGCGGAGTGAAAGCGCAGCTGGCGCAGCAGTACGGAGCAGCGGGGCTGATCTTGTATTCCGATCCTGCCGATGACGGAGGAAAGCGCGGCGACGCGTATCCGGCTGGACCGTGGCGGCCCGATACCAGCGTGCAACGCGGATCAATCAGCTACATCTGGCAGTTTCCCGGGGACGTGACCACACCGGGCGTGGCCTCAACGCCAAACCTGCCCGACTCGAAGCGGATCAAACGCGAAGATTCACCCGCAGCGCCGCAAGTACCCACCACGCCTATCTCCGCCGCCGACGCCCGGCCAATTCTTGAGCATCTTGGCGGCCCGGAAGCGACAGCCGAATGGAAAGGCGGGTTGCCAATCTCTTATCACATTGGCCCCGGCCCGGTGAGAGTGAAGCTGCATCTGAAACAGGATTACCAGCTTCGCACCATCTGGGACGTAGTCGGCACGGCGCGCGGGAACACCTGGCCGGAGGCGCTGGTGATTGCGGGAAACCATCGCGATGCCTGGGTCTATGGAGCGGTTGATCCGGGCAGCGGTACTGCGGCTATGCTGGAAGCAGTGCATGGAGTCGGCGAATTGTTGAAATCGGGTTGGCGGCCGAAGCGCACGCTGATGTTCTGCAGTTGGGACGCCGAGGAGGAAGGCCTGATCGGTTCGACGGAATGGGGCGAGCAGCATGGAGAAATCTCGAAGACAGCCGTCGCCTACTTCAACACCGACATGGCCGTTTCCGGACCGAAGTTTGGCGCGGCGGCGGTGCCCAGCTTGAAGCAGTTCGTGCGCGATGTGACCAAGAGTGTTCCTGATGCCGGCGGGGGAACGGTTTACGAGCAATGGATGAAGCTGAACAGAACAGGCGCGCTTAAGGTGGACTCGCGAGAGACCAGCACCAGCACGTATCGAGCGCCGCTGGCACCAGCGGGCAACGATGTTCCTGTGAGCGACCTGGGTAGCGGATCCGATTTCACCGTGTTCCTGCAGCACCTGGGCGTGGCCTCGACTGATGTTGGCTCGTTCGGTGACTATGGCGTCTATCATTCCGCGTTCGACGATTTTGCCTGGTTCAAGAAGTTCGGCGACCCTGATTTTCGCCGCGAACAGCAGATGGCCCGAGTTTTTGGCCTGGAAGTAGTACGCATGTCCGACATCGACGTTCTTCCTTATGACTTCGAGGAATACGGAAAGGAGATTGGGGTTTACATTGAAAAGGCGGGGGATCGCGCCAAGGGCGTATTTTCTGGCCCGTCTCCGGATTTTCAACCTGCGTTAGCGGCGGCAAGACGGCTGGCGGCTGCGGGAGTGCAGATATCCGTACGGCAGAAACATCCTGCCGGAGCAGTCGCTACCTTGAACTTGAAGCTCGTTCGGGCTGATCGCGCGCTTCTGCTGGAAAACGGGTTGCCGGGGCGGCCGTGGTTTCGTCATGCGATCTATGCTCCGGGAAAGCGCGCGGGATACGCGGCGGCGGTGATTCCCGGGGTGAATGATTCCATTGATGACAAGGATTTCGCGGCGACCCAGAAGCAGACTTTCGCGCTGGCGGATGCGCTGAATCGTGCCGCAGCGATTCTCGAGAGTTATCCCTCTTCAGGCCGATCTCCGTAAATTTGATCGGCCCGTGTGGGGCGGGCGCCCTCGCCCGCCCTGCGGAATGAAGCTCCGCAACCCGCGAGCTTCACTCGACGTCTGGGCCGGCCCTACGTGGGCGCGGTGGGTGTTAAGCTAACTTCCGTTGAATTGAGAGCCGCTTTGAACGCCGAATCCATTCGTAAACTTTTTGAGCAGGTGCGCGCCGGCAGACTCTCGCCCGACGACGCCGTCGAGCAGCTTCGACATCTTCCCTTTGAAGACCTGGGTTTTGCAAAAGTGGATCATCACCGCGCACTCCGGGTCGGGATGCCGGAAGTGGTTTTCGGAGAACGAAAAACGCCTGCGCAGGTAGCAGCGATCTTCAAGCGGCTGGCGAAGCATGGGAATAACGTCCTCGCCACCCGGGCTACGAAAGCGCAATTCGCTGCGGTGAAAAAAGTTGTCCGCGGCGCGAACCGTCCCGGAGTGAAATATGAACAGGTAGCCCGGGCAATCGTGCTGCAGCGCGATCGCAAGCTCTACGGCAAGGGAGTGATCGCGGTAGTTTCGGCGGGAACCAGCGACATACCGGTGGCCGAAGAAGCGGTAGTCACGGCCGAACTGATGGGCAACCGGGTGGAGCGAATCTACGACGTGGGGGTGGCGGGAATCCACCGTCTCCTGGCCCGCGAGAAGATTCTCAGCCAGGCTCGCGTGGTCATTGTCTGCGCTGGAATGGAAGGAGCATTGCCTAGCGTTGTGGGCGGACTTATCGGGGCTCCTGTGATCGCAGTGCCAACCAGCGTCGGTTACGGTGCAGCGTTTGAAGGCCTCGCCGCGCTGCTCGGGATGATGAATTCCTGCGCGTCAAACGTGAGCGTGGTCAATATTGACAACGGCTTTGGCGCGGGATACGTTGCTTCGCTCATCAATCGGCTATAGCGCCTTCCCGATTTGCAACGAAGTTTTACACAGATTTTATTGAACCAAGCTTGCATTCTGCGAAGGAGAGTAAAATAATCTTAGGTACACACTTAGTTGATGGAAGGGCGTTGTGGTTTCCAAATGCGCCAACCCCGATTGCGCTGCAACTTTCCGCTATTTCCACTTGGGAAGACTTTTTCGCCTAGAAATCGAGGCGGGACTTGACCGCCGCCGCAGCCTGGGCGCCGATGACGAAATAAAAAAGCCTCTCCGCCGCATTGAGTTCTACTGGCTGTGCCAGGATTGCGCGCAAAAGATGACGATCGTGTTTGAGAAAGGCGTGGAGGTAAAACCCCGCCCGAACGCTTTCCCCAAAGCGGCTGGTTTTTAGGACCGTTCCAGCTTAGGTCGACTGCGAATACTTTCCGCTGAAGGCGTTCCAGCGGATTTTCAGCACTTCGCCAAACATGCGGAGGCCGTCGCGAAGCGGACTAAGCCGTGTTCCTTCGACATGGGCCCAGGCTACGGGCACTTCCTGCACCTTCAGTCCCGCGCGGCGAGCCAGATACAGCAACTCAGGATCGAATCCCCAGCGCTCGATTCTCTGCAAAGGAAAAATCGCCTGAGCTGCGCTGCGGGTGAACGCCTTGAATCCGCATTGTGTGTCTTTGAAATTCAACCCCAGCAATACTCGCAGGGCAAGATTGAAAAGGCGTCCATAGAACTGGCGCAGAAGGGACTGCCTGTGGGTCTGTGTTTCGGGCTGCAGCCAGCGCGATCCGATGGCGATGTCAGCGCCAGCCAGAATGGCCGCGAAAAGCTTGTTGGCTTCTTCGATGGGAGAGGAAAGGTCGGCGTCACTGAAAACCAACACCTCGCCTCTCGCGTTCAACATGCCGTTACGCACGCTGTAACCCTTGCCACGATTGCCCGGATTTTCGATCAGCCGCAACTCTGGATGGGTATGAGCGCAGGCGCGAACCAGGTCAGCTGTCTGGTCCCGCGATCCGTCGTTGACTACCACGACCTCGGCATCCCAGCCTTGTGCGGCAACGTACTCGAGAACGCGATTGAGGGTTGCTCCCAAACGCGCGCCTTCATTGTAGGCGGGAATAATGAAGCTGTAGGTAGCCATTAGCCGTCAGGTAAGGCGTCGGTCGCGACTATGAGAAGGTATCACGCGCCCGGGAGAGGTGGGAATGCAGTAGACCCTCGCCAGAGAATTGGGCTACGCGACCTGACGCTGCTTCTCCAGCATGGAAAAGAATTCGACCACCAGCTGCTCATCCCACAGTCCGGAGTGGGCTTCGTCGCGCATGGTGATCGCGGCCTGCTCGTGGCTCAGCGCTGGCTTGTAAGGACGGGCGGTGCGCAGCGCGTCATAGACGTCAACCACCTGCAAGACGCGTGCCAGCAACGGAATGTCGCGGCCTTCGAGGCCATCGGGATATCCGCTGCCGTCAAAGTGTTCGTGGTGATTGCGAATAATGGGCAGCACCAGGCGCAGCGATTTCAGCGGCCGGCAAATGTTTTCGCCGGTAATGGGATGGCGCTTCATAATCACCCATTCTTCGGGCGTAAGGTTCGCGCCTTTTCTTAGAATCTCGTCCGGGACTGCGATCTTGCCCAGGTCGTGGAGATAGCCGCCGCGGCGCAGGGCGATGATCTCTTCTTCATCAAGATGAATATGACGGCCCAGGTTACTGGCGTTCACAGCCAGCCGCTCACAATGCCCCTCGGTGTACGGATCGCGGCTTTCCACGCTTAGACCGAGCGTACACAGGACGCTTTCGGCGGTCTCCAGCTCGTCGGTAAATTCCTTCAACTTAATGAGCGACTTTACCCGGGCGAAGAGCTCTTCCGGAAATATTGGCTTGCTCAAGAAATCATCCGCGCCGGCTTCTATGCCGCGCACCCGATCTTCCCGCTCGCTCAGTCCGGTAATGAGCACAACCGGCACCAGGCGAGTGGCGGGATTCTCCTTCAGCTCGCGACAAAGCTCGTAGCCAGATTTGCCAGGCATGATCACATCAGAAAGCACCAGGTCCGGCACCCGACGGAGGATCTCTGCTTCCGCCTGGGCAGCATCGGGAACCGCACCCACGTCGTACCCGCGCGCGGACAGCAGGTCGCGCATCAACGTCATGGTATTGGGATTGTCGTCCACTACCAGCACGCGGGGAAGACGGCGGCGCAACGAGACATCACCAGCAGCCTGATGGCCGCGGGTATGAATCGTGGAAAACTTCCTGACAGGATCCATGAGCTTCTACTCTAAAGTTTTATTGTAAGCGAAAAAAAACGTTTTTGGAGCACGACTAACGGGACTTGGTGCCATGATTTGCCAACTCATTGTCCCACCTGGGTTTCCCAATCTGGGATTCAGCCGCTCGGATTGTTTGCGTCCTTGTGCTCCCCACGCTGCGGGCTTATCTGGAATCATGGGGACGGCTCGCGGGCTGCTGTTGTGCTTTCTACTGCTGGGTCGAGTCGGGCTAGCGGCTCCCAAGCAGCACGTGGTTGCCCTCGGCAAGTGGACGACGGTCAAAGGGATGGTAGAAGAAGATGAGCACACGGCGTTCGATCTGAAGATCCGGCCGCTGCTGGTGGACCGCCAAACCAAGGAACTCACCACGGGATTACCGCACGACGTGACCGATCGCACCTTTGTGGTGCAGCGCGTTTTCCGTCTGAATGATTCTCTGTCACAAGAGACCACGCCCGCACGCTGGCGGTGGGAACACGGCGGATGGCTGCTGGTGAACCGGGTGACCGGAAGGGTCACGCAGATCCTGCTGCCGGAATTCGACCCTTATTATTCTGTGGTCGGTTGGTTTCGCGACTACGCGGCATATTGTGGGGTCTCCGGCGATGGCAAGAAAGTATCCGCCATCATCGTGCAATTGGGCCGGCGTAAACCCTTGCTGAAGAAGTTTGTGGGCGACGCAGCCGCCGCGATGCCGGACTCGGAGTGCCCTGCCCCGATCTGGCAGCGCGCGCCCTCGCGAGTGACTTTTGAGCCGAAGAGCGAACCGAAGTTCACTTTCACAGTGCCAACCCGGGCGCTGGATCTGGCTACGGAAGAGGAAAATGCGGGAGAGGAATAGAAAAAATCACGGCCCTTCGGCGCCCGGTGCGGCGTGCAACACGGCACGCCGGACGAAGTAAAAAAGCGCGAATAGCAGAACGCCAGCCACAATAAAAACCAATCGCCGCCAGGAGTTTCTCTCATCGGGGGGCGCAGTGAGTCGAGGCGCAAGCACCGCGCCCAAGCCCAATCCTGTAATGAGACCGCCTAGGTGCGCAGCGTTGGAAATGCCCGGAACTACGGCTCCGAAGAACAGGTTATATCCCGCGAACGACAGCAGACTCTTCAGAGTTGCCTTGATCGCACTGGGAGGTACCGGCAGGCGGCCAAGATAGAGAGCGGCGATCAGAACGCCGGCGATTCCAAAGATGGCGCCTGACGCTCCCGCCTCCACCGTCATCGGATGCCACCACAGGCCGACGAGGCTGCCCGCAATTCCGCAGGCTGTGTAAGTCAGAGCGTAAGTCCAGCGATCGAAAATCCGCTCCGCCAACGCGCCCAGATTCCACAAACACCACATGTTGAGAGCAATGTGGATGATTCCTATGTGCACGTAATTGGATGTGAGAATGCGCCAGGGCTGACTAGTCAGCGTGTATGGGCCCCAGTCCGCGCCCCATTTGAGGAGTTGTTGATTGTCCGGAAGAGAGATGGAGGCGCCGGTGAGCACCATCAGAACGAACACCAGCCCGTTGATCCCGATAAGAACGGAGGTGACCGGCATGTTCTCCATGGCAAGAGCGCGACGGCGGGCGGGCAGTGGGGTTTGCGATGGCGCACGGGCAAGAATCGCCGCCCGGCACTCGGGACAGATGTTCAATTCTCCAACCGGGGCCGGCGGTATTTCGCGGCCGCAGCTTACGCAAGCTGGCATGTGAATATCTTACGGGAGGATCGAGTCATCGGGTGATCCGCCATCGGGTGATCGGAAAATCGGCCCCAGAATAGTGGGTTAGCCACCGGGTCGTAGCGCTTGCAGATCATCCGATGACCCGATCACCAGATCGCCCGATGACCTCAGTCCGCCGCCACTGCCGCGGGCCTCTCTACCTTCCTGGTCACGCTTGCGCTGGTCACAAGAATTACCGAGGCGATCACGATTGCGCTGCCCGCCAGAATATAGCCGTCTATTTTTTCGTGCAGCACTAGCCATCCCAGAAAAACAGCGACTACGGGATTCACGTAAGCGTAAGTCGAGACCTTCGCCGTGGGCGCGTGGCCAAGAATATAGATGTAAGCGGTGTAGCCGATCAGCGATCCGCCGACGATCAGATACCCCACCGCCGCGACGCCGCGAGTGGTCCAGACGACGCGTGCGAAATCATGATTGAAGAGAGCGAAAATCAGGTTCCCTATCCCCGCAAAAAATACCTGCCAACTGGTAGCGCCGAAGCTGGGCGCGCCGGATTGCCATTTCTTGGACAGCACCGACCCAAACGCCCAGACGAAAGCGCCGCCGTTCAGCGCCAGCGCATACCACAATTCCTTGCGGCCAAGGGCTCCGGTCGCGTTCAGCCCAGGCCACAGCAAAACGACAGTGCCTGCAAGTCCCAGCCCCAACCCAGCCAGGCCACGGCCCGACATTCGATGATGCCCGATCAGCAATGAATCCAGCGCCAGGAACCACAGCGGCGTAATCGCGATCAGCAGCGCAGCCAACCCAGTGGGCACGTAAAGCTCCGCATACGACAGCGTGAGATTTCCGCCCATGAGCAGCAGGTTGCCCACAATCGCCAGCTGCACCAGTTCACGCGCGCTGTAGCGAATATTCTTCCCGGCCACGACGCAATAAGCGAGCATGATCACGCCCGCCACAGTGAAGCGGGTGGCACACATCAGCGCCGGAGGAATGTGCTGAATGGCAATCCCAATGCCGAGATAGGTCGATCCCCAGAAGAGATAGACCAGGCCGAAGTTGAGGGCCAGCTTGAAACGGGATGGGGCAGCGAAGGACATAGGTGGCTTAAAGCATATAAGACGAGAAAAGAAGGGGTTTTGATTCAGGAGTTACTTCGAGCGAGGATCAGGCACAGCATCAAGGGACTCTAACCAGGAATTGTAGCAGTCGGAGTAATCAAAAAAATAAGATCGTGCGCGCGCTTTCGTCCATGTGCATCTGCACCTCCGGCGGCCCGGCACAGGGCGCAAGCGATGAGACCCGTGAAGGGATTTGTTCCCGAATAATGGGAGTGAAGGGTTGACCAAGTAACGGTTGCACCGATTTGTCCAGTTGATCAAGCCGTTCTCGCGTGAAACCCGAAACGATGACCGGCCCGAGCGTGAACTCACCGCCTTCGTCGAGGTCCATCAGCTTCGTCACCGCTTGCAGCCCGTCCACAATCCGCTGGCGGTTGAACACCTGTCCCGAATGATCTGGAATCAGCACCGAGAGCTGCTCCGCCGTGAATCTTTTCATTCCTTTCCATCGAATCGCGCCCTGACGATATCGTTCGCCGGGGTTGACGGTGACGAGAATATCTACCGACGCGTGTGACTCGTCGGACCTGAGGATGGTGACGTTAGCTTGTGCTTCCGCCTTGAAGTAACCATCGTTTTGGTAAGCCTCTTTGACGATCTCCTCCGCGATGTCCTTCAGATTGTTCTGCCATGAATCGTTGGATCTATCTCCTCTCAGTCGGCGAATATCTGCCACCGTTTGCCGTTCGTGCGCTTTAATCAAAGGTTCGGCGCTCCGGATCGCCACCCGGCGCACGTGAATCTGGACTGTGCAGTCGTCGGGGCTAAGACACTTCTGTGCAAAGCCGGGAGTCCCGATCAGAACGACGCCAATTACTACCAGACGCCACATATTTCCTTCTTCTAGGCACAGATCTTACTCCGAAACCACCCAATTCCTAAGCGAGCAGTCGGCTTTTAAACGATGGTGCTTAATCAGTTCTTGTAAGTTTTTCCACGACAATGACTAACGGACAGCGTCCAAAAGGGGTTACGGAGTCGATCAGTCCCAGATATAATGATTTCAGTGAGCTTCAAGAGCCCCAATTCGCACCTGCCCGCCTGCTGGCTGCATATGCTGGTGTGTCCGCGCCGGTATTTGGCAGTGCTGCCGTCACAAGTGCGTCCCAGCCTTTTCGGTAGCGACTAATTTCAATCCTCCCTAAGTCTGTGTGAGGCCGTCGTCCGTCCAAAAAGCGGGCTCGGCCAACGACCAAAGACGAACGACCAACGACCGTTTTCAGGAGGTTTCCATGACCAGCAAGACCGTGACCGCGATAGGTCCAGTGATTGACGGGCCAAAGATCAAGACCGCCCTTCCCGGCCCCAACGCCAAACGCGTTCTCGCTGGCGACGATCGCTACATTTCGCCGTCTTATACGCGTTCGTATCCGCTGGTGGCCAAAGAAGGCCACGGCATTGTCGTCACCGATGTGGACGGCAACGAGTTTTTCGATTTCTCATCCGGCATCGCCGTAACTTCGACCGGCCACTGCCATCCTGATGTGGTTGCCGCCATCCGGAAGCAGGCTGGCGAGCTGATTCACATGTCGGGCACGGATTTTTATTACGAGAGCCTGGTCACGTTGGCGGAGCGCCTGTCGAAAATTGCGCCCATGCCGGGGCCGCATCGCGTGTACTACGGCAACTCGGGCGCGGAAGCGGTTGAGTGCGCGCTGAAGCTGGCTCGGTATCACACCAAGCGGCAGAACGTGATTGCGTTTTTCGGCGCGTTCCACGGGCGGACGATGGGAGCGCTGTCGCTCACCGCGTCGAAGCCGCAGCAGCGTCGCCGTTTCGGGCCGCCGCTTCCCGGAGTAACCCACGTTCTTTATCCCGACGTCTATCGCAAGGGCGAGCAGGATGCGCTGGCCTGCGCACGCTTCATCGAAGACAAACTGTTCAAGACGACTGTGCCGCCGGAAGAAGTCGCCGCCATTTTTGTCGAGCCGGTGCAGGGCGAAGGCGGATACGTCCCGGCGCCCACGGTGTTCATACAGGAGCTGCGGCGGATTTGTGACCGCCACGGAATTCTGCTGGTCGCCGACGAAGTCCAGAGCGGCGCAGGCCGCACGGGAAAATGGTGGGCCATCGAGCACACCGGCGTGCAGCCCGACATTATCTGCATGGCGAAAGGCATCGCCTCCGGCATGCCGCTGGGGATTACGCTCTCCAAAGCCGAGATCATGGATTGGGTGCCGGGATCGCATGCTTCCACTTTTGGCGGCAACCCCGTGTGCATTGCGGCATCGCTGGCCACGATAGACGTGATCGAACGCGAAGGCCTGCTGCGCAACGCAGAGGAAGTCGGCAATCACATGTTGAAACGCATGACCGACTGGCCAGCGAAACACCGCTTGGTCGGCGAAGTCCGCGGGCGCGGACTGATGGTCGGCGTCGAACTCGTAACCGACAAGCAGACTAAGGCGCCGGCTGCCGCCGAGCGCGACCGCGTAGTCGAGCTGGCGTTCGAACGCGGCGTCCTGTTCCTCGGCTGCGGCGTCAGCACCATCCGCATCGCGCCTCCGCTGATCACCACCAAGGAGCAGGCGGACGTCGCGATGGAGGTGCTGGAGGAGTGTATCGAGCTAGCGGGAAAGTAAACGGAATCACATCACGGATGGGCAGGTGCCCTCATCTGCCCAATCCGTCCAAACCTTGTGTCATCCGCCCGCCGACAAAGAATGGGCCTTGCAGCCAGGTTTGTTACCATACTTTCTGGCCATGGATAAATCACCAATTCGGCCGGCGACACCGTCTCACCCAAAGATATCGATAACTGTTATCGCGACTGTGATGTTGTGTCTGCTTTCGACCGCCCGCTTGCTGACCGAGACGCCGGACGTGCGGCGACAGGGTAGTTCAAGCAGTAATGTCGCCAGACAGTCGGATGAACGATTCGCCGTTCTGCGTCAGGCGCTCCCGAAACGGGGAGTTGTTGGGTACATCGGGGACTCAGGCGAGACCAACGTGGCCGACTATTATTTGGCGCAATACGCGCTAACTCCCTTGGTCGTCGAGTATTCGAGTAATCCCTCCCTGGTAATAGGAAATTTTCGCGCTTCGCAGTCTTTGCCCCCGGCTGTTGCTGAAGAGAACCTAGTGCTGGTCAGGAATTTTGGAGATGGACTGTTCCTGTTTGCCAAGAAGGACAGCAAGTAGATGCACGTGGTGGCCCCTGCTCTGCTCTGTTGGACAGCGGGACTTGCACTGGTCTGCGCGGGTTGGTCGCGGCAGACCTCACTCGCCTCCGACCTCCTGCTGAAATTGTCACTCGCGGCCGGCTGCGGCTTCGGACTCTTCTCGATCATCTTTTTTCTTTGCCTGACGCTTTCTTTTTCCCGCCTGATCCTCGCTGACGCCGCAGTTCTTGGGTTGCTTCTAGCTAGTTTGCTGTGGATCAGGCTCCGCCACGCGTCCGGATCGATGGCGAAGGCCACGAACCGCGGGCCCGCCGGAGGGCTTCGCCTGGCGCTGGCCGGAAGCTTCGCCGTGTCGTTGTTCGTCTCGTTGTATGCGTCGGTGGCGCGGATAAGGGCGAACCCACACGGCATTGGGTGGGATGCGTTTGCAATCTGGAATCTGCGCGCTCGCTTCTTGTATCGTGGCGGGCCGAACTGGAAGGACGGCCTCACCTCTGTGATTGCGTGGTCGCACCCGGACTACCCACTGCTTCTTCCTGCCGGAATCGCGAATTTCTGGAGGTATCTGGGCAGCGACAGCCCGATCATACCCGGAACGGTAGCTCTGATTTTTACCTTCAGTACGGTCGGACTCCTGTTCTCAGGGCTCTCTGCTTTGCGGGGCCGGTCGCAGGGTTTTCTAGGAGGCCTGGTGCTGATGGGAACTCCCTTTTTTGTAGAGCGCGGGAGTTCGCAGTATGCTGATGTCCCTCTGGGTTTCTTCTTTCTCGCCACGACGGTACTGCTCTGTCTGCAGGATGATCCAGCCAGGCGTAGCCCAGGGCTGATAGCGATGTCTGGCGTTACCGCGGGATTCGCCGCATGGACAAAGAACGAGGGATTGCTGTTCCTCTCCGCGGTCGTTCTAGCACGCCTGGTGCTGCTCGTTCGAAGGGATCTGAGTTCATGGAAGCAACAGCTCGGACCGATGTTTGCAGGGGTTCTTCCTTTCCTCCTGCTGATTGGATATTTCAAGCTTCGCGCTGCGCCGGCAGGGGAGATGTTCTCGGATGTGCACAGCATATTCGATAAGCTGTCGGAACCCTCCAGATATTGGGCAACTACGAGATGGTTCGGGAAAGAGCTGCTCCAATTTGGTCACTGGTGGCTTGTCCCGGGCACGGTGTTGCTCGCCGCCTACTATTTTCTTGTGGGTAAGGAGGCCAGCGGCGTAAGAGGGTCCGGGGTTCGCACTTCCACAATCGCTCTGGGTTTCACGCTGGCAGGCTACTTCGCAATTTACCTCATCACTCCCTATGACATCTATTGGCACCTTCGGTTTTCTTTGAACCGACTATTTTTGCAGCTTTGGCCGAGCGCCATCTTCTTATTTTTCATGATGACGAGGACACCCGAGCAAGCGACCCGGAATACCTGAGGAGTCAAATACTTCTGGATGCCGGCCGTGCCAGGTTCCTAACCGATCACTGCGAAATCCACAGCTCTGGATTGTGACGTATATCACAGCGCGTAACGGCCCAAAGGCCTAGTCTGGAGCTATGCTCTCGGGCCGCTTCATGCAGACCGTCCTGCACGGACTGGATCGGGTCATCAGCAAGACCTCCGCAAAAGATACCCAGACTCCTGCCCACCAACTCACCGGTCGTCGCGGCGAGGAAGATGCTTATTTCTACCTGCGTCGGCGCGGGTATGTGCTGGTCGCGCGCAATTTCCGCACGGCGCGGCATCATGGGGACATTGATCTGATCGGCTGGGACAAGGATGTGCTCTGTTTTATCGAGGTCAAGACGCGGACTACACGCGACGTGAAACCCGCTGCTGCGGCGGTGGATCGCAAGAAACGCCATGATATCCGCATGGTAATTCGCGATTATCTTCGCCTGCTTCCGGAGCGGCAGTTTCCCGATCCACCGCAGTGGCGCTTTGACGTGGTCGCGGTCTATTACGAAGGTCGCCCCGGACTTCCGATTTTCGAACTATTCCAGAATGCCCTGCTCTCGTCGTAAAATGAATGCACCCCGGGTGGCAGCGGGCTGGAGGAAACGATTACTTGCCCGAACTCAGAAAAGACCCCATCGTCGGCCGCTGGGTCATTATTTCGACCGACCGCGCCAAACGCCCAACTGACTTTACCCGCGAAGAAGTAAAGATGAAGGGGGGCTTCTGCCCCTTTTGCCCGGGAAACGAAAGCAAGACCCCGCCGGAGATTCAGGCCTACCGGCCCAACCAGAACGGTGGATCTCCGCCGCAGCGCGACGCTCCCGGCTGGACCGTGCGCGTGGTGCCGAACAAGTTTCCCGCCCTCGGAATCGAAGGCACTCTCAACCGCCAGGCTGAAGGTATGTTCGACAAGATGAACGGAATCGGCGCGCACGAAGTCATTATTGAAACCAATGACCACAACGCGACGCTGGCCACGCTGCCGCCAAAAAAGATCGAAGACGTGCTGTGGGCCTTCCGCGACCGGATTCTCGATCTGAAGAAGGACCGGCGCTTTAAGTACATCCTGATTTTCAAGAACCACGGCGAGGCGGCAGGAGCCTCACTGGAGCACGCACATTCGCAGTTGATTGCGCTGCCCATCGTTCCCATTTACGTGGCCGAAGAAATCGAGGGCGCCAAGCAGTATTACATCTACAAAGAGCGCTGTGTTTTCTGCGACATCGTGCAGCAGGAAACGGAAGCAGGAGTCCGGGTTGTCGCCGAGAATGACGACTTCCTCACCCTCGCGCCTTACGCGCCCCGCTTTCCGTTCGAGACTTGGATCCTGCCCAAACAGCATGAGTCGGCATTCGAGAACTCGTCATCGCACATGTTCGAAAATCTGGCCAAGGCGATCCACGTGCTACTGAACAAGGCCAACCAGGTGCTGGACAGTCCTCCATATAACCTGGTGATTCATAGCTCGCCTACACAGGACTCCTCCAACGAGCACTACCATTGGCACATCGAGTTCATGCCCAAGCTGACCAAGACGGCGGGATTCGAATGGGGCACGGGGTTCTACATCAATCCCACGCCACCGGAAGAGGCAGCGAAGTTTCTGCGGGGCGCGACGGTAGAAGAGCCAGCAGCGACGACAGCGGGGTAAGTCAAAGCGTTTCACCGCCGAGCGCGCAGAGATCGCAGAGAAATACTTGCTCTAAATCTTCTCGGCGTGCTCGGCGGTAAAGTTTCAGTGCGCGTCTTCGTATTCTTCATGCCACGCCATCTGGATGGCTTCCAGTTTGCCTTCATTCGATTGCTTGGGATCACCTTTGAACTCCGGTAGCTCGATCACGAAGCGGTGCAGGTCGGTGAAGCGGACGGTGAGCGGATCGGTTTCCGGATGTTTCTTTCGGCATGAGGAGCTCCAGAACAAGGATTCGGCGTTCAGCGAAACCCGAATTGGCTGAATGCTGAGTACTGAGTGCTAGTGTTCTTCGGAAACGTAATTCCTGTTCCACGCGGGAATTTCTACGACCACCTTGCCCGGCTTGGTGATCACCGCTTGGCATCCCAGGCGCGAATTGAGTTGCAGGTCGGCGGCCATGTCGAGGCGGTCGGCTTCGTCGTCGTCCATTTCTGTGAGATTTTGGGCGCCCTCTTTCACCCACACGTGACAAGTGGTGCAGGCGCAATTACCACCGCACGCGTGGTCCAGCCGGATGCCGTTGTTCAACGCGACATCGAGAATGGATTGCTCTTTGCCATGGTCTTTGTAGGGCAATTTGCCGCACTCAAACTGAACGGTCTTGCCTTCCGGAAGGAATACCACCTCGACCGTGTTTTCGCCCGGCGCGTCCATGGTTGCAGTTCCCACTGATTGTGTCTTCTCTTCTGACATTAATGCTCCCTACTCTGTGTGCCTCTGTGCCCTCTGTGGTAAAGATCTTGAGCCGCAGAGGACTATTTGAACTCTGCTTTGCCCACCGGATGCGGCGCGCTGGGCCCTTCGCCCAGATCGGTCTCATCCATATTCTTGCCCTTGAGCGCGGTGCTAACTGCGCTGTCCATCATCAACTCGGCCAGGCGCATCGTCCCCTGATTCAAGTCGTCAATGGCTTTGCGGATCTCGAGATGGTCTTCGGCCTGCTCCGTTTCCCGCAGCGCGCGTTCCAGCTTCGCGATGCGCTGCTTTTCGTCGGTCGTGAGTTCGCCCCAGGCGGGACTCTTCTTGCCCTTTTCCAGCGCAGCAAGAATTGTCTGTACTTCATTCCGCGCTTCGATGATCTGCCGCTGGCGGAAGTCTTCTTCGGCCTGATCGAAGGATTCGAGAATCATGCTCTCGACCTGATCATCGGTCAGCCCGTAACTCGGTTGCACTTCGATCTCAGCCTCTTCGCCGCTGCGCTGCTCGCGGGCCGAGACGTGCAGGATTCCGTTCGCGTCAATCAGGAACTTCACTTCGATGCGCGGCATACCCGCGGACATGGGCGGAATGCCTTTCAGGTCGAAGCGCGCCAAGGAACGGCAATCCTTCGCCAGTTCGCGTTCGCCTTGCAGGACGTGGATGGCAACGTTCGTCTGCCCGTCAACCTGGGTTGTGTAATGCTGGGTTGCCGAGGCGGGAATGGTCGAGTTACGCAGAATGATTTTGTCAGTCACGCCGCCTGCGACCTCGATGCCGAGCGAAAGCGGGGTTACATCGAGGAGGAGCATATTCTCCGTGGCTTCGGAGCCGCCGGAAAGAATGTTAGCCTGGACCGCTGCGCCCAGCGCAACTACTTCGTCGGGATTCAGGTCGGTGTGCGGCTTGCGCTGGAATAACTGCTCGACCAGAGCGCGCACTCGGGGGATTCGGGTTGAGCCACCGACCAGCACAACTTCATCAATCTGCTCCGGCTTCAGGGCAGCGTCTTTCAGCGCCTGTTTACACGGAGCGATGGTGCGCTCAATCACCGGCGCTGCGAGTTCTTCGAATTGCTCGCGAGTGATCTCACGCAGATATCGTTTTCCGCCGGGAAGTTCGATATCCAACTTGGTTGATTCCTGTGAGGAGAGCGCAATCTTGGCCTCGATGACTGCCTTGCGAATTCCAGCCACGATCTCGCCGTTGCGGGAAACATCCATTCCAAGATCGCCGCGAATGTCATCCAGCGCAATGCGAATCAGCAGGTTGTCAATATCGTCACCGCCGAGATGGGTGTCACCGTTAGTGGCAATCACTTCGAAAATGCCGTCGTGCAAGCGGAGAATGGAAATATCAAAAGTCCCGCCGCCGAGATCGTAAACTGCGACAATCCCGGACTGTTTCTTATCGAGTCCATACGCAAGGGAGGCAGCCGTAGGCTCGTTTACTAACCGGGCAACTTCGAGCCCAGCGATGCGGCCGGCGTCTTTTGTGGCCTGACGCTGCGCGTCGTTGAAGTACGCAGGAACAGTGATGACCGCCTTAATGACCGGAGCGCCAAAAAAACGCTCGGCATTTCGTTTCAATTGGCGCAGGATGTACGCTGAAATTTCGGGAGGAGTGAAGCTCTTGTCGCCGAGCTTGACGCGCAGCACTTCGCCGGGAGCAAGGTCATCCGCCAGCCGGAACGGGAACAGGCCCAGTTCGTCCTGAATGTCTTCAACCCCGCGCCCCATCAGGCGTTTGATCGAGTACACGGCGCGCTCAGGAGTTTCGATCAAGTACTTACGGGCGGCGTTGCCGACCATGATCTTTTCGTTTTCATCCAGCGCGACGACCGATGGCACCAGGTTCACTCCGTCCTCGCCCGGTATTACCACGGGCGAATCCCCTTGCATGAACGCCACTAGGGAGTTCGTGGTGCCGAGGTCGATACCGACGATGCGGTTAGAAGAAGCCATTAGCTGTTAGCTTTTAGCCCTTAGCTTAAAACTTGCTTGGCTAAAAGCTAGGAGCTAAGAGCTGAGCACTTCATTCACGTCCCTCACCAAATTCCTGATGTAGCTGCGCCGGTTCAGCAAGTCCACCATCTGGTCGCGGACCCGGCGGCTTTCGGCTTGGTTGCCGGAATCGGTGGCGGCGTCCCAAGCATTCCAATAGCTCTGCAGTTCCTCGAACGACGACCCGAATTTCGCCTCGAGCGTGGTTTTGTGCTGCTGCAATTCTCGGATCAGCGATGGATCTTCTTCGCCCAGCTTTTTGTTTGCGCGAAGTTCTTCGAGTTGCATGTTCAACTCGAAGACTTCTTCCAGCAGATCGGGAGGGACAATCTGCTTTTTCTCGCCAGTCTTACGCGCTTGTTCGGTTGCAGCTTTTGACTGGCCTTCCAGTTCCACGCCTTCCAGTTTCAGCAAATACTCCGTCCGCCGGATAGGGTCCTTCAAAGTACGGTAAGCGTCATTCAGCCTTGAGCTCTGTTCCAGGCTCCATTCCTGCTCTCGCGGATCATGGCCGGCGCAAACATCGGGATGCAGTTTGCGGCTCAGCGAATAGAACCCGCGCTCGAGAGCAGCGGTATCGATATTCAGTTTTCGCGGCAAGCCGAAGAATTGGAAATAATCCACCGGCGCCGGCGGCTGCACCTTTCCGCAGGAAGTGCAGAACTGCGCCGCCCGCATATCGCCGCACGACCAGCATGTTTGTTCTGCCGCAATCACTGTCGGGCTGGTTTCGGTATTCATGAATCACTTCGCAGACACATGCTCCCGCTCAATACGCGTATCTTGGGAGCAGAGACCTGGCGGGCGAGGGCCCCATTCGACTTCGCTCAGGGCAGGTCCGCGCCACACAGACGTTACGAAAACGACGTTCCACAGCCGCAGGATTTATTCGCGTTAGGATTCACGAAGGCGAACCCCTGCTGGATCAGGGTCTCCTGGTAATCAAGCGTCATTCCGTGCAGATAGATAAACGACTTCGGGTCCACGAACACCCGCACATCGTCGAACTGGAAAATGCGGTCGCGCTCGCGGGGCTGGGAGTCGAAGCGAATGTTGTAGCTCAGGCCCGAACAGCCGCCGCCTTGCACGCCCACGCGCAAACCGCCCTGCTCTGGCGACACGCCTTCCTTGGCCATGGCCGAGCGGATCTTCGCGATCGCCCGGTCGGTGACCTGGATGCCTTTAGCAGGCGCCGTTTTCGCAGGTTCTGCAGTAATCGTAGTCATAAATCTAATCAACCGCACACGCATGTTCTGCACCTTTTCGCGCTAACGCGAAAGGGTGGGAAGCAGGCTACTTCGCTTCAGCTGCAAGTGGAACTGCCGACGTCTGCTTTTTCTTCCAGTCGCCGATGGCCGCGCGAATCGCGTCCTCCGCTAGCACCGAGCAGTGAATCTTGACTGGAGGCAGTGAAAGCTCCTTCACGATCTCGGTGTTCTTGATGGTGAGCGCTTCGTCAATCGTCTTGCCTTTGACCCATTCGGTCGCGAGCGAAGACGAAGCAATCGCCGAGCCGCAGCCGAAGGTCTTGAACTTGGCGTCTTCAATGACGTTAGTTTCGGGGTTCACCTTGATCTGCAGCTTCATGACGTCGCCGCATTCCGGCGCGCCAACAAGGCCAGTGCCAACTTCTGGGCTGGTCTTGTCCATTGAACCGACGTTACGCGGATTGTTGTAGTGATCAATTACCTTGTTGCTGTATGACATTCGCTTCTCCTAAGTTCAGAAATCCTGGTCCTGAAACCCTGCAACCGCTTCGCGACTTACTCCCCTGCCCACTTTACCGACTTCAAATCAATCCCTTCTTTTGCCATTTCGTAGAGTGGCGAGAGTTCGCGCAGCCGCTGCACCGTCTCGGTGACGCGCTCGGCAACGTAGTCCACTTCCGCTTCGGTGTTGAAGCGGCCGAGTCCGAAGCGGATCGAGCTGTGCGCTAGATCGTCGCCCGTACCCAGAGCCTTTAATACATAAGACGGCTCAAGCGTGGCCGAAGTGCACGCCGACCCACTCGAAACTGCGATGTCGTTGATGCCCATCAGCAACGACTCGCCTTCTACATACGCGAAGCTGATGTTCAAATTTTGCGGCAGGCGGTGCTCCATGGAACCGTTGATATAGACCTCGTCGAGACTCGACATGATTTTGTCACGAAGCCGGTTGCGCAGTCCCGCCATGCGGCAGGATTCCTTCGGCATTTCCTCGTAACAGATCGCGCAGGCCTTGCCGAGGCCAGCGATGCCGGGAACATTCAGGGTACCTGATCTCATGCCACGCTCGTGCCCGCCACCGTCAATAAGGGGCGATAGCTGTACTCGTGGATTCTTGCGGCGCACGTAAAGCGCGCCCACGCCTTTCGGCCCATACATTTTGTGCCCAGAAATCGAAACCAGATCCAGGTTCTGTTTAATGACATCCATCGGGACCTTGCCGACGTATTGGGTTGCGTCGGTATGGAAAATCACTCCCTTTTCATGACAGAGCTTCCCAATTTCGGCGATCGGCTGCAGTACGCCAATTTCGTTGTTGGCGGCCATGATCGTGACCAGGATGGTCTTGTCATCCATCGCGCGCTTCAGGTCGTCGAGATCAACCAAGCCGTCCTTCTGCACCGGCAGGTAGGTCACGCGAAAACCGTACTTCTCAAGCCGCTTGCAGGTATCGAGCACGGCTTTGTGCTCCGTGACCGCGGTAATGATGTGGTTGCCCTTCTCGCGATACATTTCGGCGACGCCCTTGATCGCGAGGTTGTCGCTCTCGGTTGCGCCCGAAGTAAAGATAATCTCTTTCGGAGTCGCGCCGATCAGCTTGGCGATGCGTTCACGCGCAGTCTCGATCGCCTCTTCACCGGCCCATCCGAAGGAATGGTTGCGGCTGGCGGCGTTACCGAACTTGTCGGTGAAATACGGCAGCATCTCTTCCAGCACCCGCGGATCGACCGGCGTGGTCGCGTGGTTATCCATGTAAATGGGCAGCTTCACACCATGGCCGTTCTTTGACTGCTGGCTCGCTTCTACCTCGGGGAACGTCGTCGCTTCCGTGCTCATGATTGCCTCTTCGTTAGTTGCTAGTTTCTGATTCTTACCAGTTCCGTTTTCAGCTCAGCGACAGGTTCGCTGACTTCCTGTTCTTCTTCCTTCATATGCGATATCTTGATGCGGCGCAGCACCTGTTCGATGCTGTCATTGACTCGCCGCAACGGCTCACGAATGGTGCAGCGATCGGTCTGATCACACTCGCCACGCACCGTAACACACGATGTGATGAACAGAGGTCCATCAATGGCACGGATAACTTCAAACGCCGAAATGCTTTCCGCACTGCGGGCCAAAACATACCCGCCATTCGTCCCGTGCTGTGAGTGCAAGAGCCCAGCTTTCACCAGCCGCTGCAGGATCTTGGCCAGCGCCTCCGGTGGAATGCCGTAATTTTCGGCAACGTCCTTGGCGCTGCACGCACCTTCGTGAGCGTGCTCGGCCAGATGCTTCATGGCCATCAGTCCGTAGTCGGCCTTTTTGGTTAGCTTAAGCATGTCAGCTTCAACATGACCATATCCGACCTAACTAGTCGGATATTTAAATTGTACAGCCCTATTGGGCCACGCACAAGCCTCGCCAGCGAACGGCGGGATGGAGCACTAAACGGTAATCCCAAGCAGATGAATGGGTTGCAGGTTCACGACTTTTTTGGTCGTATATCGCAACTTGCGCCTGGGACGGCGCCGTTAGGATCCATTCCTCAGTGAAAACGTAAGTCCAAATTTCAGGGTTGACAATCGCCCGTTTCCGGCGAAGAATACGGCCAATTCCGGCTGCGAAGCGCTCCAGGTGACTCAGGCCAGGTTGAGCCGAAGCTGGAACCTATGATTCCAATCCGTCCGTCCATGACTCCATCCGGTTCGTCCCAACCTCCCGAAAAAAGCACCGGTACAGCGCAGTGCAAGCATCCGCGTGTGCGCGTCGTGGCCCGCGAAGAAGACGCCGAATTCGTCGAATGCCTGGAATGCGGCGAAGTCTTCGACTCCAGCGAGTTCAAAGACATGGTCATTGAAGAGAGCAAACTGGAAGAGATCTAGCTCTCAGCCGTCAGCAAGCCCGTAGAGGGCGCTCCGGTGCGGTCGCTTTTACTGACGGCCGACGGTGGCGGCTAGTTCAGCGCCATTCCTGCTTCCGCCGAGAAATCCATCTCGGCGAACTCGCCCATCACAAACTTCGGATGGGCGGCGGCCGCAATCATGGCGGCGTTGTCGGTCGAAAGCGGGCGCGACGGGAAATACACCGGTAATCCTGCTTCGGCGGCTTCTCGCTCGAACCTCTGGCGGAGTTCGTTGTTGGCGGCCACGCCCCCGGTTACAAACATAGTCGTGACGTCGTATTCGCGCGCTGCGGCCAGAGTCTTACCAACCAGGTCTTCAACCATAGCCCTCTGGAAAGAGGCAACCAGGTCGAGCGTCTGCTGGTCGCAATTCGCCAGATAGTCTTCGAGCTTCGGCTTGGAGATCGCGCCCAACGCCGCGCGCCTAGCTTCGATGGATTGCTTCAGGTTGTGCGTTTCCACGTAGCGGAGAACGGCCGTCTTGATCCCGCTGTAAGAAAAATCGAATTGGGGATGACCGCCTTCGCGTGTCGCCTCCCATGCTGAGGGTGCCCCATCCTTTCGCGCTTTTTGCGAAAGGGTGGGAGTCCTTCTATCCGGATGTTTGATTTGCGAAGGCGGAAATCTCACCGCCTCGGGAGCCCCGTGCGCCGCCAGTCGGTCGATCACCGGGCCGCCGGGATATCCCAGCCCCAGCAGCTTGGCGACCTTGTCGAAGGCTTCGCCGGCGGCATCGTCGCGAGTGTGGCCAATGTTTTGGTACGACCAGCTTTCGCGGCCCTGCCCAGCCAGACAGAGCTCGGCCAAATAAAGATGCGTGTGTCCACCGGAGACCACCAGCGCGAGCAGGGGAAAACTCAGATCGCGGTTGCCCTTTTGCCGTTCTTCGAGCAACACCGCGTGAATGTGCCCTTCCAGGTGGTTGACGGCAATCAGCGGCTTCTCCAGCGCAAACGCCAGTGCTTTGGCGTAGCTGATGCCGACTAAAAGCGCCCCGGCCAGGCCCGGTCCCTGGGTGACGGCAATCGCGTCAATTGATTCGTAACCTCGACCCGCGTCGGCCAGTGCCCGGCGAACCACCGGAACGATGGCGCGCAGGTGTTCGCGCGAAGCCAGTTCCGGAACCACGCCCCCATAGGGCTGATGAACGGAAATCTGCGACGCCACCACGCTCGACATGATCTGCTCGCCCGATCGCACCACGGCGGCGGCGGTTTCGTCGCAGGAGCTTTCGATACCGAGGATGTACGTATCAGACATCGGCACTAGAATGATATTTCATCCTGGAGATACTCTGCATGACTGCCGCCGACCTACTCAGCCTCTACCGCGAACTAGAAAGCATGGGAACCTCTGTTTGGGTGGATGGCGGCTGGGGTGTTGACGCGCTCCTAGGCGAGCAGACCCGCCCTCACAAAGACCTCGATATCGCCATTCAGCAGAAGGACGTTGCGAAGTTATGCCTTTTGCTGCAATCGCTTGGATATCGAGAGGTTAGGTTGGAGGAGGCCAGGCCCTGGAATTTCGTGTTAGCCGATCCAAGCGGTCGAGAGATAGATTTTCACGTCATCGTCATCGACGAGAAGGGTGATGGAATTTACGGCCCCCCCGAAAACAACGAAATGTATCCTGCCGCGTCGCTGACGGGAACTGGATCAATACTTGGCCAGGTAGTTCGATGCATCTCTCCCGAATGGATGGTTAAATTCCATAGCGGCTACAAGCTCAAAGAAAAGGATTTTCGAGATGTGTCCGCTTTATGCGCAAAGTTCGGCATCCAGGTGCCTGAAGCATTCGCTGAGTTTAGAAGGTAAGGAGCTTTAGGAATACGGTTAGGCGCGCTGCGGTAGTCTGACTAATCATCTTCGCACCATCCCCCTCTTGAATCCCACCTTCCTTATGTACTATTCTGCGGTTACACCGGAAAGGAGGTGGTCTGATGACAAGTTCTGACTGTAGTGGCAGTAGCAGCAAAAGACCAGGTGAGGTGGCTGCGACTTAGGGCGGTTGCTCTGAGAAGCTTCGCAACTCGACCGGTGAGTTGGATTGATCGCGTCCGGCGTAGGTCGCGCCGGGAGCTTCAATGATTCAGACCCGGAGTTCGTTGAAGTGGCCACGCTTTAGCGCGGTCCCCAGTCGCGGAAAATACCCGCGGCGGGGCACATAGAGCGACCACCTCTTGGTCAACCCAAACGGTCCACCGGGCAGCCCGCAGGCGAAAGCTTGCGGGCTGTTCTATTTGTGGCATGTCCCTGCCGATCGACGGCTTACTCCGTTAATCATTGCTTCGGCAGAGCGGCTGCCCCTGCCGCACGAGTATTCGGCTGCATCGAGTTCAAGGGCTGGATTTCGAATTTGCACGCTGAACCGCTACAAGAGATCGTTCCCAGGCGGATGATCTTGATCGAGGAAACATCGGGAAACCTGACGGGATACTCAAGCCTTTGCAGTTTTTCGCCCGCGTTACGCAACGAGTCGTCGCCGTCCAGGAACTGAACACGGTCCGGGGAATTGGAATTGTCGAATAAAAGGGCGAATCGCGCAGAAGCCGTCTGCGCGACGAGCTGTGGCAGAGCCAGAGTCCGCATCTTCTCCAGTTCTGTTGCCGCACGCGAGAGTTCCTGATCTACATTTCCCGAACCAAGCTTGGCCACTCGCTCGCGCGACGCCTGCACTTCCTGCCCGCCCGCCGCGACGGCGAGCGCGTACATGTGGCGGGCGCGATCCCGTGCCCCAGTCTTCTCGTACACCCGCGCCAGCCGGTTTGCGACCGTGCCCGATTGACTGAGCGTCCAGGCGGCTTCCAGGAATTGTGATGCCTCCAAATTTTCTCCCTGCAGAAAACGCGCCCAACCCAGCCGCGCCCAGGAAAGCGCTACCATGTCCATGGCTGAGAAAGAGTTCTGATCGGGGCGATCGCATTCGCCCGAATCGAACTGATCTCCCAGATTGTTCAAATTCTTTTCGGCATCGTGCTCATCCTGGCTGGGATCTACGTCATCGCGTAATGCTCCAGCAAAAAAGTCATTCCCCGCCGCGGATGCGGTGCCTCCAGTCAAACTAGCCATCATGGTTTCAGCTTGTTTCGATTCGCCCGCGCGGGAATACAGCTCGGCTAGCGCCATTTTTACTTCCGAGTCTTCCGGAGGGAACGACGCGGCAGTTTCGAGCTCGCTGCGGGCTTCGGGATCTCGCTTGAGTTGCACCAGAAGCAATCCGAGCTGCTTGTGGGCCGCCTTTTCCGGAGGCGCGATCTCGATTTGCTTTCGATACGCTCCAATTGCATCGTCGAAGCGGCCGACCCGTTGCAACTCCACGGCCATTTCACCGTTAGCATGGGCGTGGTAGGGATCAGCTTCCACCTGCTTCTTGAAAGCCTGGATGGCTTTCTCGTGCTGGTTAAGCCCGGCATATGCCTGACCTAATTGTTCCCATCCTTCTTTTGTAGATGGCTCCTGATCCGCGGCACGTTGCAGCAGCGCCGCAGCAGTTGCATAATCCTGGCGTTTCAGGGCGCCCTGTCCGGCTTCGCGAAGTTCGGCGGAAGTTCCCTTCATTTCCGATGCGGAAGCTAGAGCGGAAGCTGACGGCTTGGCAATACTGCACCAAGGCGTCTCCTCCACCGCACTGGTAGTCACGTTGTGGAAAGACTCGTAATCGGCACGCCGGAGCGCGGGCAGTTCATTTACCTTGAGCACCATGCGGCGCTCAGCTTCGAGAATATTCTTTGACAGCTTGTACGACGACGAGTACTCACCATAATCGCGAGTGACCCTCACGTCAGCCGGCACATGGACGCTGAAATTCGGCGGGAACTCGACGTGCAGATGATAGACGCGCTCCTCCGCCGGGCCAACGTCCAAAGGCTCAGCCGCATGTTTCTTGCCTACCTTGGGGACGCGTCCCCCAGAGATCGGCGGCAGCAACTGAAAGTTTACCGAGCTGGGAACCTTGAAATAGTCCGACTTATGCACGTGATAGCTGAGGTGGAACGGCTTTGTGGTGTTCTCGATTGCATCTACCTTGACTTCTGAGATATCACCTTGCATTCCCCAAACCCGAGAAAACAATTCCAGTACACGCGGCCAGTTTGTCTCCGGAACCTCGCGAAACGCGGCCCGTAAGGGCCAATCATCGTCGCCAGTTGCGGTCAGATTCACGTTCGCATCCAGGCTACCGAGTTCACTGAGTTTCACGTCCAGGTTTAATTTCGTGAGATTTTTGACCGGAGATTCGGAGGAAGTTCGGCGCAGACCGGCAAAGGAATCGTCGGCGGCGATCACGGCTTGCTTATTCCGCAATTGATAGGCAATCAGCCCATAGGGCGCCACTTCAGCGGTCGAATCCAGCCAGGTGAGGTTCTCCCCGAGCTTCGCCACCGTGATCAGGTGATCAAATTGCGCCGGGGACGGAACGTCGGGATCCAGCTTGCGGTCGGAGTGGATCAATACCGGATAGCTCCGGATGCCTTCCGCCGCCAGCATGGCCTGCAGCAGTGTGTGTTTGTCCTTGCAGTCGCCGTAGCCATCCTGCAAGACCTCCGACGCCAGGTGGGGCTGGAAGCGCCCTACCCCAAACGATAGGCTCACGTAGCGGATGTTCTGGGCCACAAAGTCGTACAACCGCCGCGCCTTCTCTTCCGGAGTGGCCGCGCCTCGGGTCAATTCAGCCGCTTTCTTTTTTATGGATTCGTCCGGCATTGCGCGCTCGCTCTGCAATTTCGCATACCAGGAAGCAATCTGCTGCCAGCCTGTGAAGCTCGAAAGCTGCACGTCCGGGGTGTCGTCACTCTCTTCTTCCTCTCGTTTTTTGCGATCGGGAACAAAATTCTTGACGCCCCAGGAATAAATGCGGTGCTCGCCATCGTCGCGCGTTTCGAATTTGTGATCGGGACTTTTCAGCTTGATTTCCCGCGATTTGGGGATATCGATCTGAAGCGTGCCATCCAAGAGAGCGTAGTCTTCCGGAAAGCTGTACTCATACCAGAATTCGCCCGGCGCAAGGGGTTTAACAACGGTGAGAGTGTGGTATTCGAGGACCACGCCCGGCCGCAGTCCCACAACCGACACGTGCCGTTGCCGGTAATCGCTGTGCATGGGAGCTTGCCGAAGCACCTCGGGAGCACCGAAGGCTTCAACGCCCGCCTGGCTTTGAATGCGAATGACGGCTGTGGTTTCGCGCACGCCGCTGCCGTCATTTTCGAAGCGCACGGACAGGTTGAGATGCTCGAAAACAAACGCCTCCTGCGAGAGATCGGCCAGGGCAGAAGAAGACGGTGGAGATTGCTACCAGAGCTGTTCTGCGATCGAAAGACAACAGATTAGAAGGGCGGCGATCCTTCTGGACATGGCCCACATTCTAACCTTAGAAATGCGCCGTGCGAAATCGACTCCACGCGGAAGCCTCGGTCACAGACCAGTGAGTCTTGGCATGACCCGCGGCGGACCGCAGGCGAAAACTTGCGGGCCGTTCTATTTGTGTGACGTGCTTTCTTTTTACTGTTCTCTACGGATATGATTCGCATCTCATGATTCCGGACGGATCAAATGACGAGCAGCGGCGATTGGCCAGGCACTACTCTCAGATGAGTGATGGCGAGTTGCTGGAGATTGCATTGCAGCCTTGGGCACTGAGCGACGCCGCATGGGAAGCGCTTGACGACGAATTGGACCGCCGAGATCTGGAGCTCCCCGAACCGGAACCTACGCCGCAAGTGGTTCCGCCACAGAAGAGAAGTCTTATCGTGCTGCGCAAGTTTCGCGACCTGCCCGAAGCCTTGCTGGCCAAAGGAAGCCTCGATTCGGCCGGGATTGAAGCCTTCCTTGGCGACGACAATACGGTACGGGTGGACTG
>WNFG01000695.1_pt1 | contig 28140 bp, 24 predicted proteins | sample 5400431 | NCBI WGS metagenome assembly WNFG01 (sample SAMN13153346, study PRJNA577476) | soil metagenome | isolation source: 120 cm saprolite under Douglas fir tree site 2 hole 3 replicate 2 | place: USA:California | collected 2015-04-18 | reverse complement strand
CGGGGCAGGCGGCGATTTCCTCTCGAGCGTGGTGCTGGGCGAGGAGATGGCGCGCTGCCGATCGGGCGGCGTCGCCTTCAGCGTGCTCGTGCACACGGACATGTCCTCGCCGTGGCTCACGCGCTACGGGAATGATGACCAGAAGCGAAAATACCTGCCGGGGATCATCAGGGGGAACACCGTCTGCGCGCTGGGAATCACGGAGCCGGGCACGGGCTCCGACATGGCGAACCTGTCCACTCGCGCGGTGAGGAACGGAGACCACTACCTGCTCACGGGCAGCAAGACCTTCATCACCAACGGCGTGTATGGGGACCTCTATTTCGTCGCGGCGAGGACGGCGCAGGGCACAGCCGAGCGGCGCCACGACGGCCTTTCCATGTTCCTGGTCGAGCGCGGGCTGCCCGGCTTCACGGTCAGCCGCAAGCTCGACAAGATGGGCATGCGCGCCTCCGACACCGCGGAGCTCGCGTTCCACGAATGCGCGGTGCCGGCGGAGAACCTCCTGGGCGTCGAGGGGCGCGGCTTCCAGCAGCTCGCAGCCGGGCTCCAGCGCGAGCGGATCATGGCCGCGGTGCTGGCGCTTTCGGGCGCGGCCCAGGCGCTCGAGGACACCCGGGCATACCTCCAGGAGCGCCACGCGTTCGGCGGCCCGCTGAGCGAGAAGCAGGCCCTGCGGCATCGGATGGCCGAGATGGCCACGGAGATCGAGGCTGCGCGGCATCTGGTGTACCATGCGGCGGGGCTCTACAATGCCGGGCGGGACTGCATCACCGAGGTCTCCATGGCCAAGCTCTTCTGCACCGAGGTGGCCAACCGGGTCGCGTACCAGGCGGTCCAGCTCCACGGCGGCTACGGCTACATGCGGGAGTTCTCCGTGGAGCGCTTCTTCCGCGACGTGCGGCTCTGGACCATAGCCTCGGGCACCTCCGAGATGATGAAAGAGATCATCGCCAAGCGGCTTCTCTGATGGCGAACTGCCCATGAGATCAAAGGAGATCGTCATGACCCGACCGAGACGAGGTGTCATTGTAAACAGCGCGGTTTTCACGCTGGCCGTACTCGGGCTCGCGGTGACTTCGGCGCGCGCCCAGGACGTCGTGAAGATCGGCCAGATCGAGGCCCAGACGGGCGCCAACGCCATCTACGGCTGGATGTCCTCGCAGGGCACCGCGCTCGCAGTGGACGAGATCAACAAGGCGGGCGGCTTCAAGGTCGGGAGCAAGACCTACAAGATCCAGCTCATCGCGCTGGACACGCGCGGGGAGCCCAAGGAGGCGACGGTCCAGCTCAAGCGCCTCATCGAGGTGGACCAGGCCAAGTACATCTTCGGGCCGTTCCTCTCCAACGTCTTCCTCGCCGTCCGGCCCTACGCGGGCGAGTTCAACGGCAAGATCCTGATGTGGGGCGGCGCCACGCGGATCCACGACTATGTCGGCACGCCCGGCCACGAGTTCCTGATGCGCACGTGGAACTGGGACGCGGGCACCAACGGCTTCGGCGAGCTGATGGTGGACAACCTCGTGAAGACCACGGGCGCCACGAAGATCGCCATGCTGTTCCAGAACGACCAGGGCGGCAAGGTGCTCGAAGACATCTACGTGCCCATGTTCAAGAAGAAGGGGATCGAGTATCGCCTCGACTACTTCGAGCCCGGCACCAAGGACTTCTCCGCGGTCCTCGCAAAGATCGCGGCCTGGAAGCCAGACTTCCTCTTCCCGAGCTACGCCGATTCCTACCTCTTCGACATCGTCAGGCAGGCGACAGAGACCGGCCAGCTGAAGAAGTTCTTCCTGGTGCGCGGCTCCCTCGGCCCGGGGCTCAAGAACAAGGACGGCCTGGACGAGTACATGGTCTACGTCCCCAAGTACTTCGAGGAGGCCGAGAAGAAGGATCCAAAGGTCGCGAAGTTCGTCAAGGCCTACAAGGACTTCTACAAGCGCGACTTCCCGTACGACCAGGCTCCCCTCTGCTCGGCCTCGTGCTACGACCACGTCTACATGCTGGTCGAGGCGATGAAGAAGGCGGGCACCGTCGACGACCCCGCCGCCGTCAAGAAGGCGCTCATGTCGATGACCTACGACGGGCTCTGGAAGATCCGCTTCGACGACAAGGGCGAGGCCATCTTCAACTTCGACGTCGTCCGGCTCAAGAAGGGCGGCGCCCTCGAGGTGACACACATCAATCCGAATTGACGCAGCTCGTTCTCGGCCAGGTCCTCAACGGCGCGATCATCGGCGCGATGTACGGCATCATCGCCCTCGGCATTACGCTCACGTTCGGGATCACCGGCATCGTGAACTTCGCCCTGGGCGAGTTCATGATGATCGGCGCCTATGCCACGTACGCGCTGGCCGAGCGCGGCGGGCTCCCCTATCCGGTGGCCGTGGTGCCCGGATGCCTCGTGGCCGCGGCGGCCGGGTATCTCTCCAACAAGGCCTTCTTCCGCTTCACCCGCAACAATCTCGTCAACGGCCTCCTCGTCTCCATCGGCCTCATCTCCATCTTCGAGAGCGCCGCCATGCTCCTGTGGACAGCCACGCCGGTCGAGATGCACTTCGTCCTCCCGGGCGCGCTGCGCGTGGGCGACATCGGATTGCCCAAGATGAAGCTTGTCGTCTTCGCCGTGATCGTGGCCGTCATCGTCGCCACCTACCTGGGCCTGGCCCGCACCTGGCTGGGGCGCGCCGCCTTCGCCTACGCGCAGAATCCGGAAGCGGCCATGCTGATGGGTGTGCACACTCCCCGGCTGGAGACCGCCGTCATGCTGTATTCGACGGGGCTGGCCGGCCTGGGCGGCGCCCTCTACGCGAGCCTCTACTCGCTCGAGCCCGCCATGGGAGGCGTCTACGTGCTCAAGGGCATGGAGGCGGCGATCCTGGGCGGGATCGGCAGCCTCATGGGCTCGCTGTGGGGCGGCGTCATCCTCGGCGTCATCGAGGGCGTCGGCTCCATTCTCCTCCCCACGGCCTTCCGCGACGCGTACGGCCTGGCCGTGCTGGTGGCCATCCTGCTCTTCCGGCCCGCGGGCCTGTTCGGCGACGAATGACGGGCCAGGCGCTCCTCTGGGGCGCGCTGTACGCGCTGCCCCTCTTCGTGCGCAGCGATTTCCTGCTCACCATCTTCATCTTCACGTTCATCTACGGCATCCTCGCGGTGACCTTCGACCTGATCTTCGGCTTCACGGGCCAGCTGTCGATGTTTCACCCGGCCGTCTTCGGCGTCTCCGCCTACATGACCCATCTGCTCGCCGTCCACGCGGGGCTGCCGTTCTGGGCGGCCACCCTCCCCGCCGCGGCGGCGTCCGTGGTGCTCGCGGCGGTCGTGGGCAGCATCTGCTTCAAGTTCCGGCTCAAGACCTTCTACTTCGCGGTGGTCACGCTCGCCTTCTCGGAGATGATCCGGCTCGTGGTCATGAACTGGAACAGCGTCACCAACGGCACCCTGGGGCTCGTGGTGGCGGGCAAGCCGACGATCTACTGGCCGGGGAGCGGCGTGATCCCCATCAAGGGGCCCGTCGCCTGGTACTACCTCACCCTTGTCTGCCTCTCCGTGACGGTGTTGATCTGCGCCCGCTGTCTGCGGTCGTGGATGGGGCGCTGCTTCGGCGCCATCCGCCTCAACGAAGACCTCGCCCGCACCCTCGGGATCAACGTGTTCCGCTACAAGCTCCTCTCCTTTGCCATCGGCAATGCCCTCGCCTCGTTCGCCGGCGGCCTTTACGGTTACTACACCGGGTACATCGACCCGGGCTACCTCGGCATCAATCAGTCGATGGAGGTACTGGCCATGGTCCTGCTGGGTGGCCAGGGCACCCTCACCGGGCCCATCGTGGGCTCCCTCGTGCTCACCGGCCTGCCGCATGCCATCGATCTCCGGGCCGAGCTTCGCGCCGTGCTCTACGGCGCCATTTTGATCTTCACGATCCTCGTGATGCCGCGAGGCATCGTGGGCACGCTCAACGCCTGGAGGTCCCGGCGTGCCTCTTGAGGTGCGCGGGCTCACCAAGCGCTTCGTCGGCCTCGTCGCCGTCGACGACGTCTCCTTCACCGTGGAGCTCGACGAGATCGTGGGCATCATCGGGCCGAACGGCTCGGGCAAGACCACGCTGCTGAGCATGATGGCGGGGCTCCTGACTCCCACCTCGGGCCGGGTGCTGTGGAAGGGACGAGAGATCCAGCGCCTGCGACCCGACATCATCGCCGGACAAGGCGTGGTCAAGACCTTCCAGAACCCGCAGGTCTTCGCGGAGCTGAGCGTGTTCGAGAACGTGCAGGTGGCGAGCCACCTGAAGCTCAAGCGTGAGCTGGGTCTCCGCCGCGCGCTCGAGATCGTGGGCGCCGCGCGGGACGTCGAGCGCCGCCTGGCCGAGCGCGTGGCCGAGGTGCTGGCCCTCTGCAACCTGGGCGGGGCCAGCCGGCAGCTCGCCGGCAACCTCTCGTACGGCGAGGAGAAGATGCTCGGCATCGCCATGGCCCTCATGTGCGAGCCCGAGCTGTTGCTCCTCGACGAGCCGGCCACCGGGCTCGGGCGCGACGAGATCCGCAACCTGGAAGCCGTCCTCGACAAGGTCCACGCCGCCGGCACGACGCTCTGCCTCGTGGACCACAAGATCGGCTTTCTCCGCGGCCTGGCCGGCCGGGTCATCGCGCTCAACTACGGCCAGAAGATCGCGGAGGGGCCGCCCGAGCGGGTCCTGAACGAGCCGGCGGTGATCGAGGCGTACCTCGGGGCGGGCCATGCTCGAGCTTGAGGGCATCGACTGCCACTACGCCAAGGTGCACGTCCTCCACGGCGTGAGCCTCGTGGTGAACCGTGGCGAGATCGTGTCCATGATCGGCCCCAACGCCGCCGGCAAGACCACGACCCTCCGGGTCATGGCGGGGCTCAAGCAGCCCTCGGCCGGACGCATCCGCTACCTGGGGGAGGACATCACCCGGCTCCTGCCCTTCGAGCGGGTCCGGCGCGGGCTCGTGCTCGTCCCTGAAGGACGGCAGATCTTCCCCAAGTTCACCGTGCTGGACAATCTCCGGATGGGCGCCTACCAGCGGCCGGACCGCGGCGCGATCGACGGCGACCTCGAGAGCGTCTACGAGCTCTTCCCCCGATTGCGCGAGCGGCGCGACCAGCGCGGGGGCTCGCTCTCCGGGGGCGAGCAGCAGATGCTGGCCATCGGGCGCGGGCTCATGGCCCAGCCCAAGTCCCTGCTGCTCGACGAGCCTTCGCTCGGCCTCGCCCCCATCGTGGTCAGCGAGATCGCGCGGACCATCCGCGAGCTGGCGAGCCGGGGGCTCACCATCATGCTCGTGGAGCAGAACGCCGCCATGGCCCTCGAGCTGGCCGATCGCGCCTACCTGCTCGAGTCGGGGCACATCTCGCTGCACGGGACGGCCGCCGATCTGCAGAAGACCGACGTGGTCCGCAAGCTGTATCTCGGCGCGTGACGGCTGCCATGACCACGCTCCTCGACGTGATGGCGGTGCGGGCGACGGGCGATCCCGGCGTGGCGCTGGTGGACTGCGGCGAGCCGGGCGGGCGTGTCGAGGAGCGGGTCTGCGGCGTCCTCGTCGTGGGGGGCGGGACGGGCGGCATCGCGGCAGCCCTGGCCGCGGTGCGCGCCGGGCGCCGCGTGTGCCTTCTCGAGGAAACGGACTGGATAGGTGGCCAGCTCACGGCGCAGGGCGTCTCCGCCCTCGACGAGCACGAGCACATCGAGAGCTTCGGGGGGACCCGGAGCTACTACGTCCTTCGCGAGGCGATCCGTGATCACTACCGCCGGCTCTCGCCCGCCCTCGCCACGGCAAAGCACCCGAACCCGGGGAGCTGCTGGGTCACGCGCCTGGCCTTCGAGCCGCGCGTGGCCGTCCAGACCCTCCTCGGCATGGCCGCGCCTCATGTCGCCGCCGGGCGGTTGGAGCTTCTGACGCGCACCAAGGCCGCGCGGGCGGAAGTCTCGCGGGACAGGATCGAGAAGGTGCTGGCCGTCAACCTGGACAATCGGCGCTGGACTTGTATCCGTCCCGACATCGTCATCGACGCCACGGAGCTCGGCGATCTCTTGCCGCTGGCGGGAGCGGAATACGTGACCGGCGCCGAGACCAAGGCCGCGACGGGCGAGCCCCACGCGCAGCCTCTCGAGCCAAAGGCCCACTGCGTTCAGAGCTTCACCTATACCTTCGTTCTCGAGAACACCGGCCCGGACCACGCTCACGTGATCCCGCGGCCCGAGCGCTACGCGCACTACCGCGACGGCCAGCCCTACTCGCTCCGCATCCACGTCCACGGCGGCGAGATCTACGGTGAGGAGACGAGATGGCTCGAGTACCAGGTGCTCGAGCAGGCGCCCGGGACCAAGGGCGGGCTCTGGACCTACCGCCGCCTCATCGACGCGACCCTCTTCCCTTCCGGCAGCGGCCACGCCGACGACATCAGCATGATCAATTGGCCGGGCAATGACTATCGCGACCGAAGCATCCTCGATCAATCGCCGCTCGAGCAGGCGGGAGCGCTCCAGGACGCCAAGCGCGTGAGCCTCGGCTTCCTCCACTGGCTTCAGACCGAGGCGCCACGGCCGGGCGCTCCGCCGGGATTCCCCGAGCTCAAGCCCAGGCCCGACGTCTTCGACACCGCCGATGCCCTCGGCAAGCATCCTTATATCCGGGAATGCCGGCGCCTTCGCTCCCTCAAGACCATCGTCGAGCAAGAGGTCTCCGCGGAGTATCAGCGGGGAGCGCGGGCGCAGCATTTCCAGGACTCCGTCGGTCTCGGCTGGTATCCGATCGACATACACAATTCCGGCCCTGACGACGTCGGCGTGTCCTGCCGCACCCGGCCATTTCAGATCCCTCTCGGGGCGCTCATCTCGGCCAGGGTGAGGAATCTCCTGGCCGGAGCCAAGAACCTCGGCGCCACCCACATCACCAACGGGTGCTATCGCCTCCATCCCATCGAGTGGAATGTGGGCGAGGCGGCCGGCGCCCTCGCCGCCTTCGTGCTCGAGACCGGACACGATCCCGCGGCGGTCCATGCGGACCCCCGGCTGCGACACGAATTCCAGCGACGTCTCGTGGACGAGGGCGTTCCCGTCTACTGGTTCACGGATGTCGGCGTGGATCACCCGGCCTTCTCCCCGCTCCAGCTCGCGGCGGTGACGGGCGAGGTGACCGGCGCCCCTGATTGCCTGGAGGCGGCGGCCCTGCCTGCGGACGTGCGCCGGAGATTTGGCCTGTGAGCGCCAGCCTGACCATGGACGGCGCCATCGCGCGGCTTACCCTCGAGCGGCCGGAAGCGCTCAATGCGTTGAACAGGGAGGTCGCCGCGGCCCTCGAGGACTCGCTCGGGCGGCTCGAACGCGCTCGCGACGTCTCGGTGGTGGTGCTGAGCGGGCGCGGCCGAGCCTTCTGCGCCGGCAACGACATCGCGGAGATGCCGGCCCTTTCTCCCGCCGACGCTGAAGCGCTGTCACAGCGCTGGCAGGACATCATGGACCGCTTCGCGCGCCTGCCCCAGGTGACCATCGCGGCCGTGCAGGGCTACGCGCTCGGCGGCGGCTGCATGCTCGCGGCGGCTCAGGATCTCCGCATCGCGGAGACGGGGGCCACGTTCGGTCTGCCCGAGATCACGCTCGGCTTCAATCCGAGCTACGGCATCGCGCGGCTCCTGGATGTCGTGGGCGGCGGCGACGCGCGAGAGCTGCTGCTCACCGGCCGCCCCGTCGGCGCCGCGGAGGCGCAACGCATGGGCCTGGTGACGCGGGTCGTGCCCGACGGCACGCTCGAGCGCGCCGCCGCCGACTTCGCGGCGGAAGTGGCCCGTCACCCGCGAGGCGGGCTGGCGGCGACCAAGGCCATCGTCGCCGATATCCGGGCGGGCCGCAGGGGCGACGCGGCGCGGGCCTACGCGGCAGCGCTGAGGGCCGACCCCGAAGCGAGGGCGCGCATCGCCGCCTTCGTCGCGAAGAAGAGGCGAGGCTGAGCCGGCGATGCTGATCGTGGGAACTCGCACGCTCGGGAGCACGCTCGAGGACAAGGCGCGGCGCTTCCCCGACGAGCCCTTTCTCATCTTCGAGGACGCGACGGGAGCCGGCGGACGCTGGACCTGGCGAGAATTCGACGCCGATGTCAACCGCGTCGCCCATCTGTTGCTCGCGTGCGGCCTCCGACACGGGGACAAGTTCAACCTGCACCTCGGCAATTGCCCCGAGTTCCTCCTCTTCTGGATGGCCGCGGCCAGGACCGGCACCGTCATGGTGCCGACCAATCCCGTCGCCACCGCGGACGAGATGGAGTACATCCTCACGCACTCCGAGGCCCGCCTCGCCGTGACCGAGCCCCAGTACGCGGCGGCCATTCACGCGGTGGCGGGACGGTGCCCCGCCCTGGGCGGCGTCCTCGAAGCGCGGCCGCTCGCCCCGCTCCTCGATGGCCTTCCGTCCGCGAAGCCCGAGACGGCTGTCGCGCCCCTCGACGAGGTCTCCATGCAGTACACCTCGGGCACGACCTCCAAGCCCAAGGGTGTGCTCCTCACCCACGCCAACTACATCTACGGCGGCGAGGTCATGTCCAAGGCGATGCGCGTCGGCCCTGGTGACCGCCACCTCATCGTGCTGCCGCTCTTCCACGCGGGAGCCCAAGTGCACGCGTTCATACCGATGCTGCTCTGTGGGGGCAGCGTCGCCCTCATGGAGCGCTTCAGCGCCACCCGCTTCGTCGAGCAGGCCATTCGCCACGAGGCCACCCTCGCCGCGCTCTTCGCCGCGCCCATCCGGATGCTCCTGGCCCAGCCGCGCTCCGCCTCCGACAGCGGGACGCGGCTCCGCGCGATCTCCTACGCTCAGAACATCACCCCCCAGCAGTTCGAGGAGTGGCACACGCGCTTCCGTGCCCCCCTCATGCAGATCTGGGGCATGACGGAGACCATGAGCCTGCCCCTCATGCAGCCGCTGGATCTTCCGCGCAAGCCGCTCGCCATGGGCATGCCCGTGCTCGGCTACGAGTGCAAGGTGGTGGACGAGAGCGGCAAGGAAGTGCCGCCGGGCACGGTGGGCGAGCTCGTGGTCAGCGGCATCCCCGGCGTGAGCCTCATGAAGGGCTATTTCAAGAACCCGGAGGCGACGGCGAGCACCCTGCGCGATGGATGGCTGCACAGCGGTGATCAGGCGGTCATGGACGAGGACGGCTGCTTCTTCTTCGTGGACCGGAAGAAGGATATGATCAAGCGCGCCGGCGAGAACGTGTCCGCCTCGGAGGTGGAGGAGGCCTTGAGGCAGCATCCCGCCGTGTTCGACGCCGCCGTGGTCGGCGTCCCGGATCCCGTGCGCGACCAGGCCATCAAGGCCTACGTCATCCTGAACGACGGGGCGAGAGCCACGAGCGAAGAGCTGATCGCCTGGTGCCGGGCGCGGCTGTCCGGCTTCAAGGTGCCGGAGCGCGTGGAGTTCCGCGACGTCTTCCCTCGCACGTCGGTCGGCAAGATTCAAAAGCATCTCTTCTAGGAAAGGACAGGCGATGGCCGCCAAGCTTCCGCTCCTGTACACCCACGTGATGGGCAGCCACGGCTTCCCCGGCTGGTTCTGGACCGCCCTCGACAAGATCAAGGCTGAGGAGTACGGGCAGACGGACGCGCGAGAAGCCTTCGACGACGCGACGCAGCTGGCCATCCGCGACCAGGAGCGCGCGGGCATCGACGTGATCTGCGACGGCGAGATGCGCCGCTTCTTCTTCGTCCAGACCTTCTACGGGAAGATGGAGGGGCTGGAGACGCTGGAGCCGCTGCGAAAGACGGGCCTCTACGCCTACGATAGCGTGCCGCGCTACCGGCCCACGCGGAAGATCACGGTGCCCAAGGGCCTCGGGACCGTGGACGAGTTCAAGTACCTCAAGAGCCAGACCGACAAGCCCGTCAAGGCCACCTGCCCGGGGCCGGTGACGCTCTCCATCCACGTGCAGACGCGCCCGGGCGACGCCTACAACAACGACCGCCTCGCCCTCTGCTGGGACCTCGTGCCCGCCGTCAACGCCGAGCTCAAGGCGCTGGCCGCCGCGGGGGCCGACTGGATCCAGGTGGACGAGCCTTCGGCGGCCATCGTGCCCGGGCAGGCCCCCGAGTACGTGAAGATGTTCAACGCCTGCGTGGAGGGCGTGAAGGCGAAGATCGGCTACCACGTGTGCTTCGGCAACCTGCTCTCGCGCCCGCGGGGCAAGCGGAGCTACCGATGGATGTTCCCCGCGCTCCTCGAGACCAAGTGCCAGCAGTTCGTCTTCGAGTACGCCAACCGCGAGATGGCCGAGATCGAGATGTGGAAGGAGATCGGCGTGGATCGTGACGTCGCCTGCGGGGTGATTGACGTGAAGTCGTTTTACATGGAGACTCCCGAGGACGTGGCGGAGCGGGTCCGCCTCTGCCTCGAGCACATCCCGGCCGAGCGGCTGTCCCTGGTGCCCGACTGCGGCTTCTTCGCGGTGCCGCGCTGGGTGGCCTTCGAGAAGCTCAAGCGGCTGGCCGCGGGAGCCGAGCTGGCGCGCAAGCAGCTGAAGGGCTAACTCTCAATGACGAGGGAGGCACACATGGCGGCGAGCAGGCGCGAGTTCCTCAAGACGGCGGGAGCGGCCGCGGCAGCGGGCGCGCTGGGATTCCCCGCGGCGGCTCGGGCGCAGGCGCGGCCTGGCGTGCCATCGGATCCGGTCAAGATCGGCATCATCGCCATCCGCGCGGGCATCGCGGCGCCCGTCGGCACGGCCGGGCTTCGCGGCACCGAGTGGTGGACCGAGCGGGTCAACAAGTCGGGCGGCATCCTGGGGCGTCAGGTCCAGCTCGTCGTCGAGGAAGAATCCACGCCGAAGGACACGGTGGAGCGCTACCGCAAGCTCATCCTGCAGGACAAGGTCGAGGTCGTCATCGGCGGCATCTCCACGGGCGTGACCCTCGCCCTCGGCCCCGTCGCCGAAGAGATGGAAGTGCCGTGGCTCTCCTGGGACGGTACGACCCAGAAGGGCGTCGAGGAAACGATGCCCAATCCCAAGTGGGCCTTCAAGAGCGTGGACAACGAGGTCGAGGCCATCGTGGCCGGCACCCTCACACCCAAGTACTTCAAGGGTGTGCAGACCATCGCCGGCATCAACAACGATTACTCCTACGGCCACGACTGCTGGGAGACCTACCAGGCCGTGCTCAAGAAGCTCGGTATGAACGTCAAGCCCGTGCTGGAGCTCTTTCCCAAGCTCGGCGTGACTGACTTCACCTCGCACATCGCGGCCATCCAGCAGGCCAAGCCCGATCTGCTCATGACCTCGTTCTGGTCTGGCGACGCCACCATCCTCATGAAGCAGGCGGCGGCCGTCGGGCTCTTCAAGACCATGAAGGGCGTCTTCACCACGGCCGGCGGCGTCCACGATTCGCTCAAGAAGGAGTTCACCCCCGAAGGGCTCCTGCTGGGTTACAACACCATGTACTTCGACGACCCCAAGGGCAGCGCGCTCCTCAAGCAGTTCGTGCGGGAGTACAAGGCGAAGTATAACGAGTACCCGCCCTACGAATGCGACCACGCGTACTTCAACATCGAGTCCTACAAGGTGGCCGTCGAGAAGGCCTATGCGGCGACGAAGAAATGGCCGACCAAAGCCGAGGTGGTCAAGGCCCTCGAGGGCATCGAGGCCCAGTCGCTCTCGGGCACGCGCTCGTGGCGGACGGACCACATTCAGATGTGCAACTTCTACCAGGGCATCACCACCCACAAGAACAGCTACGACTTCGTCACCATCAACCCCGTCGAGGTCGTCTCCACCAAGACCGCCATGAAGCCTGCGGGCTCCAAGCTCCTCGAGTGGATCAACGGCTGGAAGATCTGAAGCTTTGCGTCGGCGGCGTCCCCTCATCCACTCAGCTCTCGCCTCGTCGCTCGAAGCGAGCGTCTCAGCTCGAACTGCGCCCCTCTCCCCCTCACAGGGGAGAGGGTTTTGGTCGACCTCCGCTCTTTCTTCGAAGTGAAAGCGGACCCTTGAATGTATCCCTCTCCCCTATGGGGAGAGGGCAGGGCGAGGGGCACCTTCCACATCGCGCCCGCGCATGATCGCGAACCTCGTCAACGTGCTGATGGGCGGTGTGTTCCATGCCGCCGTCCTCTTCCTGGTCGCGGCGGGATTGCAGGTCGTGTTCGGCGTCCAGAAGATCTTCAATCTAGCCTGCGGCTCCTTCTATGCGCTGGGCGCGTATACGGGCGTGTCGGCCGTCGCCTACTTCACGGGGCACGGAGGGCCGCCGGCGCTCTTCATCCTGCCGCTGGCGCTGGGTGGCCTCGCGGTCGGCCTGATCGGCATCGTGGTCGAGCGCGGCCTCCTCCGCTTCGTGTACGATCGCGACGAGACTTTTCAGCTCCTGCTGACCTTCGCGCTGGTGCTCATGCTCGAAGACCTGATCCGCATGACCTGGGGCACCGCGCCCGTCTCGACGGGCGGGCTCTATTTGAGCTACGGCCAGGCCCGCGTGCTGGGCGCCATCGTGCCCGTGTACAACCTCATCGTGATTGCGGCCAGCCTCGCCATCGCGATCGGCATCGGCTGGCTTCTGACGCGCACGGTCTTCGGCCGCATCATCCGCGCGTCCGCCGACAATCGCGAGATGGCGGAGGCGCTCGGCGTGGACATGCGGTGGGTCTACGTGCGCGTCTTCACGCTCGGGACGATGCTGGGCACGCTGGGGGGCGCCCTCGTCATCCCGGCCACGGCCGCCATGAGCGAGATGGGCATCGAGCTCATCGTGGAGGCCTTCGCCGTCGTGGTCATCGGAGGCCTCGGCAGCATGCGGGGGGCCTTCGTGGGCGCGCTCGTGGTGGGCGTGCTCCGATCGGTGGCGATCTCCGTCTACCCCGAGCTCGAGATGCTGCTGATCTACCTGATCGTGATCGTCGTGCTCCTCTGGCGACCGCGAGGCCTCTTCGGAGCCGTGGCCACGTGAGGACGACCATCGTCTTGAGTCTCGCCGGCCTGGCCATGCTGGGCTTGCCGGTTGTCGCGCCGACCTACTACGTCACGCTGATGCTGCCCTTCATGGCCTATGGCGTGATCCTGCTCGGGCTGAACCTGCTCTTCGGCTACACGGGGCTGGTCTCGTTCGGGCATGCGCTCTTCATCGGTGTCGGCGCCTACACGGGCGCCGTGATGACGACGCATTTCCACGTGCGGCACATGGAGCTGATCCTGCCCGCGGCCGCGCTCGCCGCCGCTATCGTGGCGGCGCCGGTAGGCGCCCTCTGCGTGCGCTACGTCAAGATCTACTTCGGCATGCTCACCCTGGCCTTCGGCATGGTCTTCTACACCTTCCTGCTCAAGTTCTACAAGCTGACGGGCGGTGACGAGGGCATGCGCATGCTCCGCCCCTATCTCCTCGGCAGCGGCTGGGAGGGCTTCTCCAAGACCGCCTACCTGGTGGGCCCCTACTACTATTTCTCGCTGGGCGTGTTGATCCTGGCCACGCTCCTGATGTGGCGCATCGTGCGCTCGCCCTTCGGCCTCTGTCTCAAGACCATCCGCGACAACCCGCTCAAGGCCGAGAGCCTCGGCGTCAGCGTGCCGCGCTTTCGCTGGTACGCCTTCATGATCTCCGCGGTCTACGCAGCCGTGGGCGGTGCGCTTCTCGCCACGCCCACGGGCAACGTCGACCCGACGCTCGCCTACTGGACGCACTCGGGCAACGTCGTCTTCATGGTGCTGCTGGGCGGCTTCTCGTCCTTCTTCGGCCCGCTCCTGGGCGCCTTCGCCTTCATCTTCCTCCAGGACACGGTCATGTCGGTCTTTCCCTACTGGCGCCTCGTCTTCGGCGCCATGCTCGCCTTCATCGTCATCTTCGCGCCGTCGGGGCTCATGGGGCTGTTCGCCCGTCGTCGCGGGGTCGAGGCCTCGCGCGCGTGATCCTCGAGGCCCATGACGTCCGCAAGCTCTACGGTGCCTTCGTGGCGCTGGACGGCGTGAGCCTGTCGATCCGCGAGGGGGAGTTCGTGTCCATCATCGGCCCCAACGGCGCGGGCAAGTCCACGCTCATCAATGTGCTGACGGGCGTGCTAGCGCCGAGCGGCGGCTCCGTACGCTTCAAGGGCCAGGACATCGCGGGGATCGGCACCGTCGCTCTCACGCGCCTCGGCATGGCCCGGAGCTTCCAGCTCGTCCAGATCTTCCCGGAGCTCTCCGTGCTCGAGACGCTCCAGGCCGCCGTCGTCTCGCGGCTCGGCCGCGGCGCCCGCCTTCTCGCCTCGCTCGGAAGCGACCGGCAGGTGCAGGCCGACGCGCTCGAGGTCGCCGCGCTCTTTGGCCTCGGCGACAAGGCCCATGCCCTCGCGCGCGAGCTGCCCCAGGGAGACAAGAAGCTCCTCGATGTGGCCTCGGCCTTCGCTCTGCGCCCGGAGATCATCCTGCTCGACGAGCCGACGAGCGGCGTCAGCACGGCCGACAAGCACGTGGTCATGGACATCCTGGTCAAGGCGGCCAAGCGGATCGGGCTTCGCGCCATCATCCAGGTCGAGCACGACATGGACATCGTCTTCGGCTACTCGGACCGGATCATCGCCCTCCACCAGGGGAAGGTGCTGGCCGACGCCACGCCCGCCGCCATCGAGGCCGACCAGCGCGTGGTGGACATGGTCGTGGGCCGCCGCCGCGCCCCTCACCCTGACCCTCTCCCCAGAGGGGAGAGGGCAGGGTGAGGGGGCAAGTCCAGATGCTCGCGGTCCAGGAGATCGACGTCTACATCCAGGAGAGCCATATCTTGAGGCGCGTCTCCCTCGAGGTGCGCGCGCGCGAGGTGGTCTGCCTCGTCGGGCGTAATGGCGCGGGGAAGACGACGACGCTCCGGACCATCATGGGCTACCATCGCCCCCGGGGCGGCGGCGTGCGCTTCAACGACGTGCCCATCCACGAGCGACGAACCCATGAGATCGCGCGGCTGGGGCTGGGATTCGCCCCCGAGGAGAGCGGCATCTTTCCCGACCTGACGGTGGCGGAGAACATCGAGATCTCCACGTGGACGCGTCCCGGCGGTCGCCCGGCCGCCGAGCGGCTGGCCGCGGCCTACGAAGTCTTCCCCGCCCTGCGCAAGTACGTGGCGCGCAAAGGCCCCGAGCTGTCGGGCGGGGAGCGGAAGATGCTCTCGATCGCGCGCGCGCTGGCCCTCGACCCCGACATGCTGCTCCTCGACGAGCCCTTCGAGGGGCTTTCCCCCGCCATCATCCCCACGGTGGCCGCGGGCCTCGCCGAGATCACCCAGCGCGGCCACGCCATTCTCATGGCCGAGTCCAATATCCACCACGTGCCAGAATTCGCCACGCGCTTGTACGTGATCGAGCGCGGCGAGATCATCTTCGCGGGACGGCCGGGCGATGTCCGCAACGACCCCGCCGTCCTCCGGATCATAGGAGGAACGACCTGATGCCCTCTCTGCCTCTCATCCCGTCCACCGTCGTGGGATCCCACGGCAAGCCCGGCTGGTGGTTCGCCGCCGTCAAGGCCTTCGAGGCCGGCCAGTTCGGCCCGGGCGACCTCGAGGAGATGTTCGACGATGCCGCGGACACGGCCATCCGCGACATGGAGCGCGCCGGCCTCGACATCATCACCGACGGCGAAGTCCGGCGTATGGACGGCTACGTCGACTCCTACTACGCCATCATCAAGGGCATCGAGCCACTGCCCGTGCGCCGTCAGGCCGGGCCCTGGGGCTACGATCAGCAGACGCGCTACGAGGCCGTCGGTCGCATCGAGGCGCCGGCGGGAGGTCTCGGCATCATCAAGGAGTTCGAGTACCTCAAGGCGCACACGGCCAGGGCGACCAAGGCGACCTGCGCGGGCCCACTGACCTTCGGCTCGCGCATTCACCCCGGCAAGATGTACAAGGGCGTGGTGGACGTGGCCGAGCGCTTCGCCGAGGTGATCAACGAGGAGCTGAAGGGCCTGGTGGCGGCCGGCGCCCAGCACATCCAGCTTGACGAGCCGGCGCGCGGCAATGTCTCCGGCGAGGAGATGGCCCGGCTCTTCAACCTTGCCACCGCGGGCGTCAAGGCCAAGCTTGGCTTCCACATCTGCTTCGGCAACCGCTTCGGGCGCTCGCGCTTCGATCGCACCTATCGTCCCTACTTCCCCGGCGTCCTCGAGGCGCGCGCCGACCAGCTCGTCCTCGAGTTCGCGGGCCGCGAGCTCTCCGAGCTCGATGTGTGGAAAGAGTACGGCGAAGACCGCGAGCTGGGCGCGGGCGTCATCGACGTCAAGGGCTTCTACCCCGACACGCCCGAGGACGTGGCCAAGCGCATCAAGCGCGTGCTCGCCGTCTGCAGGCCGGAGAAGCTCACCGTCAATCCCGACTGCGGCTTCGGCTGGTCCCCACGCTACATGTGCAACCAGAAGGTCCGCGCGCTGGCCGCCGGCGCCGTCCTCGCGCGCCAGGAGCTGACGGGCAAGAAGTAGTCGCCATGTCGGTGGCCGATCGACGGGGGGTCGAATGAGCGAATTGATCGCTGAGCGGCTCCTGTCTTTGCCGCAAGGCTGGCGGGAGCGGCGCTATCTGTGGTCGAGCCTAGGCAGCCTGACCTTCGGCGAGGCCGAGCGCGCTGCCCGCCGCCTCGCCGCCTGGCTGGCCGGCGCCGGCGAGGTCAGGCCGGGCGACCGGGTCGCCCTCTGCCTGCCGCGCTCTCTCGAAGCGGTCGTCGCCGTGCTCGGGGTGCTGGCGAGCGGCGCCGCCTACGCGCCCATTCCCTACCAGGGGCCGCCCCGTCGCCTGGCCGACATGCTGTGCGCGCTCGAGCCGCGGCTCCTCCTCACCACCGCCGAGATGCTGGCGCGCCTGCGCAGCGCGGGTCCCCTGCCGCCGCCGGCTCTCCTGACGGTGAAGCCCGGCGGCGCGGGCCTCGAGAGCCTGATCGCCGACGTCGCGGCGGCGCCCCGCCCGGCCGAGCGCGGGCACGACGATCTGGCCGCCATCTATTTCACCTCCGGTTCGACCGGGCAGCCCAAGGGCGTGATGCTGTCCCAGGGCGGCATGGCCGAGATGGCCGCCTGGATCGCTCGCTGGAACGGCATGACCGCGGACGACCGCCTGGCGAGCGATGCCGGTTTGCACTATGCGACCGCCTTCGATCTCTTCTCCCCGCTCTTCGGCGGCGGCTCGACGCTGCTCATCGGCGACCGCGAGGCGATGTTTCCCGAGAAGGTGGCGGAGATCCTCGAGGCTGAGCGGGCCAGCGTCTGGTGCTCCTCGGCCACGTCGCTGCACCTCCTGCTGGAGCGCGGCGAGCTGGCGCGCCGCGACCTCGGCGCGCTCCGCCGGGTCGAGTTCTTCGGCGAGCCGCTGGCGCCCGCGGCCCTGCGCCGGCTCATGGAGCTGCTGCCGCAGGCGGAGTTCGTGAATTTCTACGGCGCGACGGAAGCTCACCGGGTGACGACCTATACCGTCCCGCGGCCGCTGCCCGCCGATCTTGCCCACCTCCCCCTCGGCCAACCGACGGAGAACTACGCCTTCTCGCTGCGGGATGCTGCCGGGGCCGAAGCAGAGGCGGGAGAGCCGGGGGAGATCGTGGTGGCGGGCCCGCGCGCCCTGCTCGGCTACTGGCGCGACGAGGCCCTGACCTCGGCCAAGCGCCTGCCCGGCGCGGCCCAGTCCTATCGCACCGGCGATCTCGCCCGCTTCGGCAAGGATGGGCTGTTGCATCTAATCGGCCGTCAGGACCAGGTGGTGAAGCTGCGAGGCAATCGCTTCGACCTGGGCGAGCTCGAGGCGGTGCTGAAGAGCGATCCGGCGGTGAAGGAAGCGCTCGCCTTCGCCCTTCCCGACCCTCAAGGCGAGCTCGAAGTCCGCGTGGCGCTGTTGACCGACGATCCCGAGGTGGAGATGCGATTGCGGCGGGTGATGATGGAGCGCCTTCCGAGCTACGCCCGGCCGGCGCAGATTGCGCTCTTGACCGAGCTGCCGCGGCTCGCGACCGGGAAGGTCGACCGCCAGAAGGTCAAGGGCGCCCTCGCGGAGCGCCGAAGCGCCTAGCCTCGGACGCCGGGGAGAGTCCCTCGCAAGGTGCACCGATCTCCGCGCCACTCTAGAGTTAGTGGTGATCCAGCCAAGAGCAGGGGCAAGGTTCGGCTCTTGCAGGCTGTTGGACTAGTTTACAAATCCGGCACGGGAACAGCGCGGGCACAGCAAAGCCGATGGGTTACGGCCCGGCCTCATTCTTGCTGAGCACCCTCCGGGGGCCCTTGCCCGGAGCAGCGTGGAGAGACCTGGCCCCGGACTACAGTCGAGGAGGAAGCAATAAGCGTTCTCATCGATCGTGCGGCACTACCGCCGCCTCCAAGGCCCGCGGCAGCCCGTGGAACGGACTTCGTGCCGCCACGGAGTCCGCTCGAGCATCAGATCGCCGCGATCTGGGAGGAGCTGTTCAGCCTGTCTCCGATCGGAGCGCACGACAACTTCTTCGATCTCGGCGGTGACTCGCTTCTCGCTGTGACACTCGTGGCCGCGATCGAGGAGGTATGCGCCCGTGCCCTCCCGCCGGCGGTGCTCCTGGAGGCGGCGACGGTCGCCGGCCTGGCCGAATGGGTTGCCCGCGAGGACAGTGGCTTTACCGAGCCCCTGACGGCGCTCCGCGCCTCGGGCGTCCGCACTCCGCTCTTCTTCGTACACAATGACAACGGCCGGGGCCTCTACACCTACGCCCTCGCGCGTCGTCTCGACGCCGACCGCCCAATCTATGCCGTGCATTTGCACGGGCTCGACGGGCGTGCGCTTCCGCCGACGGTCGATGCGATCGCGGCGGACCGCCTGCGGACCGTGCGCGCCGCTCGGCCGCACGGGCCGTATGCGCTTGGTGGGCACTGCTACGGCGGCCTCGTCGCGTTCGAGATGGCCCGCCAGCTCCGGGCGGAGGGCGAGCGCGTCGAGGCCGTCGTCATGGTGGACACGCCCGCCCCGTCCCGTGGTCTCCGTACGTTGCACGGCGCCTCCGACATGCTGGGCCGGCTGCGAGGCCTGTCGCCGGCCGAGCGTGACGGGCTGTTCATGCGCATCGATCAATTCTGCGAACAGCTCGTCTCGCGCGTCCGCTACTATCAGGGACGATTCCGGGTCCTTCAAGGGTCGAGTCGGCGCGCGCAGGTCGAATTTGTCGAGCGCAAGCTGGTGATGGCGGCCAGGAGCGCCGCGCGGGCGCTCCCGAGCCACCGGGCGCCGAGAGGAGGAGAACCGGCTGATGCTTCCCCGGTAGCGATTGTCGAGCCCGGGGATGCGTACCGCCGGGCGATCCGATGCTATCTGCCACCGCGGTACGCGGGACGTGTAGCCCTCTTCCGGGCTGAGCAGTGGCCGGCCGATCGCCCGGATCTCGGCTGGTCGCGCCTCCTCCCCCTCCTCGAGGTCGCCATCATACCCGGCGATCACCACACATGCATCACGCGCCACGTCGCCGAGCTCGCGGCCCGTATCGAGGAAACCCTGCAGCGCGCAGAGACCACGTCGGCGGCGACTCCCTCTGAGTCGGCATAGTTCGGGAACTCCGGAGCTCGTGCTTATTTGACGACAGCGCGTTTTCTGTCTACCCCGGGTGAGCTCGCTCCCGTCCGGCGCGTGCGCGGTTCCGCCACCGGGCCAGCCAGGCGCTTTGACACGGCCGGCCACGCCGCCTAGACTGCGGTCAAGTACTCCTCGGTAACCACCCGGCTCATCGGGAGGACCGCGATGCGGCTGCGTTCAACTGGGATTCCTCTGCTCGTCATCCTCAGTACTCTGTTCCTGCCGCTCGCCGTTGCGGGGCAGCAGGCGGGAAAGGTCTACCGGATCGGTCTGCTCGACTACAGCGCGCCCGATCCCGCCCGCCAGGCCTGGTGGAATGCGTTCCGTCAACAGATGCGCGACCTCGGCTACGTGGAGGGACAGAACGTCACCTTTGAGCCGCGCTGGGCGCAGGGCGACGACGATCGACTTCCGAAGCTGGCCGCCGAGCTCGTCGGCCTCAGAGTGGACCTTATCGTCACGGGGGGGCAGAACGCCGCGCTTGCGGCGAAGCGGGCAACCGCGACCATCCCCATCGTGACGGCTACCGGGGCGGATCCGGTGGCGCTCGGGCTCGCTGCCAGTCTCCGGCACCCGGGCGGAAACGTCACGGGGGTGACCTCCATCAGCAGCGAGCTGGCTGGCAAGCGCCTCGAGCTCCTGAGAATCGTAGCGCCACGCGCGTCCCCCATCGCGATCCTATGGGACGAGAGGAACCCGGCATCCCGTCTGAGCGTGGACGGGACCGAAGCCGCAGCCAAGCCGGCGGGTCTCACCATACACAGCGTCCCCGTGCGCAGCCCTGCCGAGATCGAGGCGGCGTTCGCCACCCTGGTTCGGGATCGCCCCGGAGCGCTCATTGTCGTCCCGAGTCCGGCAATCTTCTCCCACCGTAAGCGACTCGTCGAACTGGCCATGAAACACCGGCTACCGACCATCGTCGGCTCCCGTGAGTATGTGGAAGCGGGCGGCTTGGCCAGCTATGGCCCCGACTACCCCGACCAGTTCCGTCATGCCGCCGTCCACGTCGACAAGATCCTCAAGGGCGCCAAGCCCGGCGATCTCCCCATCGAGCAGCCCACCAAGTTCGAGTTGATCATCAACCTCAAGACCGCCAAGGCGCTCGGCCTCACGATCCCGCAGTCGCTGCTGGCGCGAGCGGATGAGGTCATTCAGTGAGGGCAATCGAGTTGATCAGTTTGCTGGCCAGTTGGGATGCTTCTGGCACACCACCACGCACAGGTGAAAGGAGTCTGTATGGCCATTCAAACAGCTGACGTCATCATGCCCGGAAACGAGAACGCCTTCGAGACCGGGCGGCGTGGGCAGATATCGTCGATCGCCGAGCTCGACGAATCCTACCGTTGGCTGCTCGAAAAGAACGTTACCGCAACTTTGGCCACGATCAAGCGAAGCGGACTGCCCCAACTGACACCGATCTGGGTGGCCCATGATGGCGTCAACATTCTCGTGAACACCAAGAAGGACCGGCTCAAAGACCGGAACATGCGCGCGCGATCAGACGTGGCTATCCTGTGCGTCAATCCGACGAACCCTTACCACTGGATGGCGATCAACGGCAAGGTCGTGGAGATGATCGAGGAGACCGACCCCGCGAAGGGCCACGAGGCCACGGACAATGTGAACGAGCTGGCCCGGCGCTACATCAACACAACGCCCTACCCGCTGCGAGATCCCAGGGGCGAGGTGCGCGTGCTATTCAAGGTGCGGCCCACATACGTCATGACGTTTGGCCCGCCCCCGACTAGCTGAGCCGCGCGGCACGGGGCTGCCTCGACAGCGGGAAACGAGCGCAGGAACCTAGCTGGACGTGACCAGGCTCGCGTGCAGCTCATCCAAGGTCGACGCGTTCTCCAGGTCCCGGATCTCAGCCAGCACCTGGTTGCAACGCTCTGGCCCGAGCGCCACCGAGGCGAGGCCGCGGAACTTCGCCTCGACCGCTTCGTCGGTCAGCGGGTTCTGGTGGTGCCCCTTCGGGTGGCTGGTCTCCGCGATGAACCGTCGCCCTTCCCTGGTCATCGCCTCGACCCGCGTGCATGACTCCGCCGGGTAGCGGCGGGTGAACCCGGGCTCCTCCACCACGATCACCCTCGCGATCAGCGATCGCAACGCCGGGTCCGTCAGCCGAGACGGCGTGAAGGTTGCCGGCGTCACGCTGCCGTCCTGGAGGGCGGCGGCCACCAGATACGGGATGCTGTGGTCCGCCGTCTCCCGCGTCTTGGGATCCCACTTCTCGGGCTCTGCCCCCGTCCGCCGCACCGCCTCGCCGGAGGTCACCACGCGTACCGATTCGATCTCTCCCGGGGCCAGCTGCTGCCGCAGCTCCAGGGCGAGGCCGATGGGCCCTTGCGTGTGGATCACGGACGGGTATGCCTTGAAGCTGGTGCCGGTGATCCGGAACGTTTCGCCGTCGCCGCCGAAGTGCGGCCATTCCGGGGCGTCGATCCCCAGGTGTTGCCACAGCCCGTCGCGCCCTTCGAACGGCTCGCCCGGTCCGGTCATTCCCCCGGCCGCCAGCTCCGCCGCGAAGACTCCCGTCCGGACCGCCGCCGCGGTCGCGCAGCCCTTCCACATCGAGAGCTGCCCGATCCGCGTCACGCCCAGCGGGACGCCGGTCGTGATGGCGATGGAGATGGCGTTGCCCATGGCCGCCCGCTCCAGCCCGAGGATCTTGCCGGCGCCACAGGCGGCGCCGATGGCGGCGAACATGCCCTGGTCCCAGCCCTTGAGGGGCACCTCGTCGGCGAGCCGGCAGAACGCCTCGTACGCGGCCACGATCGCCGTGATCACCGCGCGGCCATCGGCCCGGTGGCCGTCGGCCACCGCCAGCACGCCGGAGATCATGTCGCTCGGGTGCCCCGTGCCTCGACCCACGTACGTGTCGTTACAGTCCAGGTAGCGGACGAGCACCGTGTTCGCGAAGGCAGCCATGTCCATGGACGTCTGCTGCCGCGTGCACAGGAGATAGGCCGGCGGATCTCCGCGCACCGCCGACGCCATACGGCGAGCGGCGGATCCAGGCTCGCTGTCGAAGGCGCCCGCCGCGCACCCCAGCGCATCGATCAGCGTGCGCTTCACCTGGTGCACCACCTCCGGAGACAGGTCGCCATAACTCAACCGGCACGCGTAGTCGCTCAGGTATTCGGTCGTGGGATCCATGGCTCTCCTCTCAGCCCTTGAAGAGCAGGCCGGCGCCACTGGCGATGAGCAACGCGCTGATGAGCCAGACGAAGACGCGCTGCGAGAAGCGGGTTTGGACGCGCCCGCCCAGGAACAATCCAACCGCCACGATCGGAAGCGCGCCGGCCATGGACACCAGCGTCTCCCAGCGAAACAGGCCCAGGATAGCGTAGGCGACGAGCCGGATGCCGCCGTCGATCAGGAAGTTCGAGGCGAAGGTCGCGCGGAACGTGGCCTTCTCGAGATTCCGCAGGTTCAGGTAGATGACATAGAAGGGCCCCCCACTCCCGAACAGCGTCCCGACGAGGCCGCCGAGTAGCCCGCACCCGGTCGCGAAGAGACGCGAGCCGCGTAGCGTGGGGAGCGGGAGCACCTGGTACACCGCGTAGACGATCACGAACGCCCCGAGCGCCCGGGCCAGCGCCGCCGTCGGGACGGCCTGGAGCAGATACAGCCCGAGCCCCACGCCCACGAGCATGAACGGGACGAGGGCGAGCTGCTCCTTCCACGCGATCTGGCGCAGGTTCTTGATCCCCTGGCTGGCCGAGCCGAGATAATCGAGCGATACGACCAGTGGCACGACGGCGGTGACGGGTGAGACGAAGCTCAGGAGTGGAACCGCGATGAGGCCTGAGCCGAATCCCGCCATGCCTCGGACGAAGTAGGCCAGGAACAGGACCAACCCGGAGTAGACCAGGGTGTCCAAGGTCCCCCGTATAGCACGAGACCGGGGCGAATGTCGGGGTCAGACCGGGCGGTGGCGCCCGGTTGCGGTCAGGGGCGCTGGGCGGTTCGCGACGGACCGGGCGACAGCGTGACGCTGGACTCGCCCAGCCGGCAGGCGGCGCGCTCGCAGGCCTGGCGCGTGAGGATCGGTACCGGCTGGCGCTCCGCGATGCGGCCACCGGACGGCGCAATGCACCGGGCCAGGCCCTGGAGCGCCGCCTGAATCTGCCGACTTTCCTGAACCTGGTCATCATCGGTGGAGCGAGTGAACACGGCGGCGTCCAGCACGTCGTGGCGGGGCGCCCCGAACACCGGAGGCACGAGGCGGAGGACGAGGAGCCCGAAGGACCCGGCCGGCGCCGCCACGCCCGCGAACCTGCACGAGGGCGACCCATCGCACCGCGGGCGGATGCGCTCATCAGCCCCGGGACACACCGCGTGACCCTCCGCTCTCGCGCCCCAGACCAGGACACCTGTCTTGTGGTGGCACTGGACGCGGCCTGAAGCGTCGACGAGACAGACCATCAGGTCAGGCCGCTCGGTCGAATCGACCCGGTTCATCGCGACGGAGATGTCCACGGGCTCGGACCACGATCCTGGGGTCGCGCCCGAAGAAACCTTGAGTGCCGCGAGTATGCTCGCCGTCACCAGCGCGAGGAGCGCCACGAGCGTCCTGGTCTTGACCATCGCTGTCGAGGGACACCGCAAGAGCCGGGCCAAGACCCAAGGCGAGAAAACCCGGTCCTTTCTAAGACCTATCGCCGCCGCGCCTGACGAATTCCGTCTCTCAAGTGACACGCCTCGACCGGCGGCGGAGACCTTCCCGGGCAGGCCATATTTTGGGCAGCCATTTCATTGACTTACAAGAGTCCCTACTTGGCACGCGACTGGTAAGGGATAGGCCCCCAAGATCATGAGACACCTGGCGAAACTCCTCGTCGGCCTGGCGGTGCTACTGCAGCCCTGGTCCGCCGCCGCCCAGCAGCCGCCACTGGCGTTCGGTGTGCTGAATCAGCAGAGCCCGGCCCTCACCGCGGAGCGGTGGAACCCGATCCTCCACTACGCGAGCACGGTGAGCGGCGTGTCCCTCCAGCTCAAGATGGGCCGCACCGTGCAGGAAACCAACTCAATGATGGCCCGCGGCGACTTCGACTTCATGTTCACCAATCACAATTTCCAATCGGAGTTCGACACCCTCGGCTTCAAGGTGATCGCCCGCTGGGCGGGAGAGCCGATCCGGGCGGTCATCGCGGTGCCTGCCGACAGCCCGATCCACTACCTGCGCCAGCTGGAAGGCAAGCGCGTATCCTTCCCCTCCACCGACGCCTTCGTGGCCTACGCAGTCCCGCTGGTGGCGCTCAAGCGGGCGGGGGTCCACGTCGAGCAGGTGTTCGGCGGCAACCAGGAAGGCACGCTGGCGCAGGTCAAGGCCAGGCGCGTCGAAGCGGGCGCGGCCAACTCACGCTTTCTCAGCCAGTACGCGGAGCGCGAGCACGTCCAGTTCCGCGAGATCTACGTCTCCGAGGGCTTCCCCGATCTGGCCGTCATCGCGCATCCTCGGGTGCCCGCCGCCACCGTCGAGCGCGTGCGTCGCGCCCTGCTCGGCATGAACAGCGACCCCAGCGCGGCATCCGTCCTGACCCTCGCCAAGTCCAAGGGGTTCGAGGCGGCCGGTGACCGCGACTACGACGGCGTCCGGCGCGTCTACCGCCTCGTCGGCCAGTGACATCCAGTCTCCGTGCGCTTCTGCTGGGCCTCTCGAGCATCGCGATCGTTGCCGTCACGCTGAGCGGCCTCGCCGTCAACCTGCGCGATCGCAGCACGGCGGCCCGGATGAGGCTGAGCGAGCAGACGGAGCGGCTCGGAGCGGCGGCGGCCCCCCTGCTGCTCGACTCGCTGGTCGTCGGCGACCTGGCGCGGGCCGAGCAGACGCTGCGGAGCCTGAACGCGGAATCGGTGTGGAGCCGCGTGGCCCTTTACGAGAGCGACGGCCGCCGGCTCATCGTCGATGCCTCCCCCGACAATCTGAAGCCATCCGGGGCCCCGCGCTGGGTCAAGCACCTGGTACCGGTGACGCTCGAGGAGCACCGGGTCGCGATCGCGGCGCCGCCCGTGGTCTACGGAGTGCTCGCGGTGACCCCTTCGGTGCAGAGCCTGGAGAGCGACCTCTGGGCCGAGATCCGCACCATGATCGCGGTGACCGGCGTGCTGCTGGTGACCCTGCTCGGCCTGACCCACGTGATTCTTCTCGTCGGCCTCCGGCCGGTGCGCGCCCTCGCCGAGAGCGCGGCCCGGCTCGGCAGCGGAGACCTCACCACCCGGATGCCGGAGACCAGGCTCAGCGAGATGGCGCCCACCGTGCGCGCCTTCAACTCGATGGCGGCCAGCCTCGAGCAGGCGCTCCACGAGGCCCGCACCCGTGAGGCCCGGCTGGAAAGCCTCGTCGAGATCAGCGGCGACCTGTCGCGGATGCAGGAGCTCGACTCCCTCCTCGGGCGCATCGCGGAGGCGTGTGGGCGGCTTGTCAACACCGACTGGGCGGGCTTCCGCCTCGTGGACGGCAAGGAGCTGGTCCTCGCCGGAACACTGGAGAGCAGTGACTTCATGGTGACGCCGCGGCTCAGGATCGGCAGTGGCCTGGCCGGCACCGTGGCCGCCACCGGATGCCCACTCCTGGTGCGCGATCCCGCCAACGATCCCCGCATGCTTCCCGAAGACGCGAAGGAGGTGCGCCGCTTCGGCTCCCGCGGGTTCCTGGGGGTACCCGCCAAGATCGGAGACCGGGTGGTCGGCGTCCTCAGCTTCCAGACCAAGCGGGAGGAGGGATTCTCGCCGGAGGACATGGCCATCGCCACCGCCTTCGCCTCCCACGCGGCGATCACGGTCGAGAACCGCCGATTGCTGCTCGAGTCCCGCCGCGCCTACGACGAGCTGGCCGAGACCCAGGGTCAGCTCGAGCAGGTTCAGAAGATGGATGCCATCGGCCGGCTCGCGGGCGGCGTCGCCCACGACTTCAACAACCTCCTCACCGTCATCCTCGGGCGCGCCGACATCCTGCTGCGCCAGCTGAAGCCCGAGGATTCCATGCACCGCGGCATCGAGCTGATCCAGCGCACCGCCGGCCGCGCCGCGGACCTGACGCGCCAGCTTCTCGCCTTCGGCCGCAAGCAGGTGCTCGAGCCAGTCGTCCTCGACCTGAGCGCGGTGACCATGGACATGAAGGACATGCTGGGGCGGCTGATCGGCGAGGACATCGCGCTCCTGACCACGCCGACCCCGGGGCTCGGCCGCGTGAAAGCCGACCGCGGGCAGATCGAGCAGGTGATCATGAACCTGGCCGTCAACGCGCGCGACGCCATGCCCCAGGGCGGCCGCCTCATCCTCGAGACCGCGGACGTGGAGCTCGACGACGAGTACGTGCGCCGGCACGTCGGGGCGCGGCCCGGTCCTCATGTCATGCTCGCCGTCTCCGATACCGGCACGGGGATCCCGCGCGAGATCCAGGCGCATATCTTCGAGCCGTTCTTCACGACCAAAGAGCACGGAAAGGGCACCGGACTCGGCCTCGCCACCGTCTACGGCATCGTCAAGCAGAGCGGCGGGTATGTCGAGGTGGACAGCGAGCCGGACGAGGGCACGACGTTCCGGATCTACCTGCCCCGGCTCGACGCCGCGGCCATCACCGTGGATCGAAGCCCGCGGCCGACCGCGGCCGTGGGCGGCACCGAGACCATCCTGCTCGTGGAGGACGAGGAGGGCGTGCGCGAGCTGGCGCGCGACATCCTCCGGGCCAGCGGGTACACCGTGCTCGAGGCGCGCAACGGCCCCGAGGCCCTGCTGCTCTGCGAGCGGCACCAGGGCCCGCTCGATCTCCTCCTCACGGACGTGGTCATGCCCCGGATGAGCGGCCGCGAGCTGGCCGAGCGCCTGGGCCCGCTCCGGCCCGACCTCCGCGTGCTCTACATGTCGGGTTACACCGACGACGCGGTCATCCGCCACGGCGTGCTCGGCGCGGGCACCGCGTTCCTGCAGAAGCCCTTCGCGCCCGCCGCCCTCGTCCAGCGCGTCCGCGAATCGCTCGATCTCGCGACCGCGCGCAACCCCGCGTAAGCGCACCCAGACGCGAGGGGCCTGACCACCGCCCTGCTATCCTGACGTTGATGCCTCACCTCGAGCCCGCCGCGATAGACGTGCTGGTGGTGGCGCCCATCCCCGATTTCGATCGCGCCTCCGGGTCTCTGCGCTTCTACCAGATGTTGCGCTACGGGTGACCGGGCGGCTCGCCGCTCACGCGCGCGACGCGTATGTACGAAGCGGGCTTGCCCAGAAGGTGGAGCACGCGTCGGCGGTCACGGCATGGTACGTGAGTCGACTGCGCCAGCGACGGCGTTAACGGCCCGCTCGGGTCCGCCGGCTATCGCGGTCCGCGCACGGCGCTCGCCGACAGTACGCTTCAGCTGGCCCCAGGCCACCCCCGCTGCATAGACGAAGTCGAGCATCTCGTAGAAGGCGTCGGGCCGCCGAGCAAAAGTGCGGACGGTCGAATGAACGGCCATGCGCGCCATGAAGCGAATGCGCCAGCGCGGGATGCCGAGAATGCGAGGGCCGCCGGGCGGCTCCGCCGCCGCAAGCGCCTCGCCTTCGCCCATGTCCCACATGACGCGGCGGAAGTAAGCGCGCCGCAGTCGCGCCCGCGGGATG
>WNFG01002881.1_pt1 | contig 28184 bp, 32 predicted proteins | sample 5400431 | NCBI WGS metagenome assembly WNFG01 (sample SAMN13153346, study PRJNA577476) | soil metagenome | isolation source: 120 cm saprolite under Douglas fir tree site 2 hole 3 replicate 2 | place: USA:California | collected 2015-04-18 | reverse complement strand
TTAGAGATAGACTGAAAGCTGATGGTCAAGATCTACTGCGAGCCGGGCGCCTTGAGCCCAGAACTTCGCGCGCTTCAGCGTGCTGGAGCCATCGAGCTCGTTCATTTTCCATATGATCCCGACCTAAGAACCAAGGACATCGCGCCGTCGGCTACCCCGTCCGAAGCGCAGTGGCGCGATCTCAACACGACCTGGGACGAATTAGGTGGGTCGTGGGATGACTTCGAGGGCTCGGAGCACCACGCCGCGATAACCAAGATCATCGGCGCCGAGCATCGCCGTGACATCCTGCATATGGACTCCGCCTACAAGTCGGAGTGTGCGGCGCTCATCACGGCCGACAGCGACATTCTGGACCACACGGAGGAGCTTGAGGCGCTGCTGGGTATTCGCATCTTCAACGGCAGGAAGGACGTAGCCGCGGCAGAGCAGTTCATCAGGGGACTTGCGGGATCCCAAGGTGCGGCCGGCAACTCGTAGGACGTCGCTGACGGGCACACTTTTGGGCACAGTGAGGGATTGCGCAGCTGGGAGATGTCGTGTAACCTGCTGAAGTTCCGATACGGGCTCGTGGTGCAGCCTGGTTAGCACACTGGACTGTCAATCCAGAGGTCGCGGGTTCAATTCCCGTCGAGCCCGCCAATTCCAACACGTAGATACGGAGCGCGGCGCCGGCCGCGCTTTCGTATTTCGACCGACTTGTCCAAGGCCTGCAGCGTGCGTGAGGACCCTTGCCCGCAGGTGTCGTATCAAGCTCCCCTCGACCGTCTTGCACCTGCACGTCAAGTGCGACACGCCCGCGCCGGCGACTATTGTTTCGACACCGGACGATCGTAGAAGCGATGGTTGCACTCGAGGCACCGATAGATTCGTTTGCGGCGAAACATCAAAACGAGACGCTGTAGGACATCCTCGCGCGGGACACGGGTGATCGCCTTGCTCTGACATTTCGGGCACACGTGCTCCATTGTCATTGCGCCCGTCCAGATATCGAGTCAAGAGGCTCGAAGTGCCACAGCGGAGAGTTGTCTGGAAACGGCACCATGAATGGACGCCCCCCTTGCGGGAGCGGGCGTAGCCGGGCCACAGCGCGAACAAGGGCGCGCTGGCCGACAGTCTAGCAGAGGAGCACCAATAGAGAGCGGACGAGTACACTAAGGGCATGTGTGGCCGTTTCACCGAAGCTGCCGCGCTCGACGTCCTGGTCGAGCGATTCCGAAAGAGCTGTCGGGCCGGTACAACGTCGCTCCCTCGCAGCTCGTGCCGATTGTCATCGCGCCCGACGGCCGCCGCCGCCTGTTGCCCGCACGCTGGGGTCTGCGACCCCTCTGGGCCCGCTATGGCAAAATTGCCCCGGTCAATATCCGCGCAGAGATCGTCGCCGCGAGGCGAATGTTTCGGGAGATCCTCAGGTTCACTCGATGTCTCATACCCGCAGATGGGTTCTACGAGTGGCAGGCCGTTCCTGGGCAGAGACGTAGGCAACCCTACTATCTCCGATTGAAAGGCGGGGAACTGTTCGCCTTCGCCGGTCTCTACACGCCCCCAGACCCCGAGGAAGGGGTGCGAGCCACGTGTGCCATCATCACCACGACCCCCAACAAGGTGACGGCACCCATCCACAGCCGCATGCCGGTCATCCTCGACCCGAGCGATGAGAGCCGCTGGCTCAATCCGTTCTTCGTGACCGCCGCCGATGTGCTCCCGTGCCTGCGGCCGCTGCCGGCGGACCGAATGGAGGCGTATCCCGTGTCGACGCTCGTGTCGTCTCCGGGCAACGATGGGCCGCAACTAATAGAGGCGGTGACTGTGTAAACCAGGACCCGCGAGCGGCCGAACTGACGATAGGAGCAATGGCCAATGGCGTCCGACGAACCTGTCTGGTTTCGCTGTAACTCGTGTCTCGCAGAGTTCTGTATTGGCGAGAAGGTATCGCCGCCCGATGCTCCAGCCCGCGTGCAGTACTGCCCGTACTGCGGCGTTTCGACTCTCCACTATGGTTACCAATTGGATCCACCGGAACCGCTTCGCTTTGCCGAGTAACGGTAACGACCGCGCCCCCTGGCGGAGCTTCTCAAGCCAAACCAAAGCGCGCGGTGTCAGCGAACCGCGCGCTTTGTTCTTTCCCGCTCGAGGTTGGAGGTGCCTACCTCACTTGTCCAGCCAGACCTTCTTGTAGAGGACCTTGAACTCGGCTTGGTAGACGTAGTCTTTCATCCACGGCTGGGCGACCTGAAAGAACGGCGAGCCGGAAATCATGTTCCAGTAGAGCCGGTCGGCCGAGAACTCCTGGAACTCCTTGGCGATGGCCTTGCGCTTCAGGGGGTCCATCTCCCGAGCGTAACGCGCGTAGTAGTCGTCGACCTTGGGGTCGGTGTGACGCGTGCTGTTCCAGGACGCCGCGCTGGTCGACAGGAAGGTGTTCTGGTCCACGATCAGCAGGGACGCGAGGTCCTCGACGTACATGTCGAAGGGGCCGTCCTGCGTGGCCGTGTTCATCCAGCTCACCTTGTCCACCAGCCTGATGTTCGCCGTCACCCCGATGCGCCCGAGCTGTTCCTTGATGACCGAAGCGATGACGCTGAACACGGATTTCTCCGTGTTGGTCATCAGCTCGAAGGTCAGGGGCTTCGCCGGGCTGTAGCCGGCCTCCGCCAGGAGCGCCTTCGCCTTGGCCGGGTCGTAGGGACACATGTGCGTGACGTCCACGGTATCCGCAGTGCCCGGCGGAATGATGCCGAGCCACGGAGTGGCCTGCCCCTTGAAGGCGATCTTGACGATTTCCTTTCGGTCGATGCCGTAGCAGCCCACCGCCTTGCGAACCCTGAGATCGCTGAAGATCGGATGCGGGGCACGATCCTTGGACATCGGCTTCCCGTCTTTCGGGACGGTGACCTTCATCATCGCCACCATCGGCGTCGTCTCTTTCCCGGTCATGATCTGGGCGCGCGGGTTCTGCGCCCGGAAGGTGTCCACGTGCTCCGGCGAGAAGTCGGCGATGAAGTCGATCTCGCCGGCCTTGAACGCGGCCATCTGGGTGAACGGATCCTTGATGACGCGGATCACGACGCGATCCAGATAGGGCAGGCCCGGCTCGAAGTACTTGTCGAAGCGGTCCATGACCAGGTGGCTTCCCTTCACCCACTCGACGAGCCGGAAGGGCCCGCACCCCACGACCGCCTCCGGCTTCCCGACCTTCCGATCCTCGAGCGTGTACTTCTGCGTGGCGGTGGGCGAGTAGAAGACCAGTCCCATCCGGTACGCCGACAGCATGTGCAGCATGAACGCGTAGGGATGCTTGAGCCGGATCTGCACGGTCTGCGGATCGATCACCTCGACCGAATGCACGGGCTCGTAGAAGGTCCGCATGCTGGACTTGATCGCGGGGTCCATGATGCGGTCGATGCTGAACTTGACGGCGGCGGCGTCCACCTTGGTGCCGTCGTGGAAGAGCACGTTCTTCTTGAGCTTGAACGTGTAGAGGAGACCGTCGGGCGAGATCTGCCACGATTCGGCCGCGTCGGGGACGAACTTCCCGTCGGGATCGAGATTCGAGATCTCGTTGCCGTAGGCGACCCGGAGCGCGCCCCCGCGTTTCGGCTCCGAGGCCAGCGCGGCCCCTGCCACGGACCCGACGAGCGCGAGAAGGAAGATGGGGCCTACGAGGCGATGGACGAGCGGGTGATGGATCATCGCATGTCTCCTCATCGCTCGAGCCAGAGCGCGGCGCTGCGGTTACCGTAGTCGAAGCTCGAGTTCGGCGCGTAGTTCTTCACGTAGGGCTGCCAGGACCCGGTGAGTGCGGGGCAGTAGAGATACACGTAGTACTGTTGCTCGGCGGCGTAGCGCTGAATGTCGAAAATCAGCTTCCGCCGCGCTTCGAGGTCCTGCGTCCGCATCTGCTCCTTCATCATCGAGATGATCGTGGGGTCGCTGACGTGGCTCGAGTTGCGACCCTGCTCCGGCATGTACATGCCATAGAGGTTGCTGTGAGGCTCCCAGGTGATGCTGAACGGGCCCACCGCGAGCCCCTCGTACTTTCCGTTGAACGTCGTGGACATGTAGGCGCCGTACTCCTGCAAGTTTATCGTCGCGTCGATGCCGCTGTCCTTGAGCTGGCGCTGGACCAGCTGAAATGCGTCGACGAGGTCGTTGCCGTACCCGGGGGTGCAGTTGAGCTGGGTCTTGAGACCGTTCGGGAACCCAGCTTCCGCCAGGAGTCGCCGCGCCTCTTTCGGGTCGTGGCGGTAGTACCGGGCCCCGGGCCCCAGCTGATCGATGCGCGGAGACCACTCGGGCACCCCGCGCGAGATGGCGGGGGTCGGCTCTCCCTTGATGAAGACGGCGTCGATGATCGCCTGCCGATTGACCCCATGGGAGATCGCGCGGCGCACCCTCACGTCGTTGAACGGAGGCTTGTCCGTTCGCATGTAAATCCCGTGCGTGACGTTGGACAGGAAATCCTGGTAGACGAGGTCAGGCCGGCGCTTCTTGAGCCCGGGGAGATCTTGCTGGCGCACGACCCACTGGTGCCAGCCGGCCGCGTCGATCTGTCCCGTGCTGTAGGCGGCCAGCTGGACGGATTCGTCCTCCATCACGATCCACTCGACGCCATCGACCCACGGAAGGGGCGCGCGGAAGTAGTCCGGGTTGCGCCGGTACGTCGCCCTCACGTTCGGCTCATAGCGCTCCAGGATGAAGGGGCCGGCGCCGATTGCCGACTCCGGTCTCTTCAGATCGCCGTACTTTTCCACCGCCTCGCGCGGGACGATCCAGGTTCCCGTGGGATTCGCGAGGACGCTGACGAGCCACACGAAGGGCTCCTTCAGGCGGAACCTGACGGTGTAGCGATCGACGACCTCGACGCGATCGACGGGGTCGAGCATATACCTGAGGGGATTGGCCTTCTCGGTCAGGAAGCGGTCGTAGGTGAACTTGACGTCTTCCGCGATCAGCTCGCGTCCGTTGACGGGCGGCTTGTTCTGCCAGCGCACGCCTTTGCGCAGGTAGAAGACCACGGTCCTGTCGTCGGGCTCCTCCCAGCGCTCGGCGAGATCGGGCTCGACGACGAAGCTGCCGGGCGTGACTCCGGCGCCCACCTTGTGTCGCACGAGCTTGGCGTGGACGAAGCTCAGGGTGTTGTTGGTCTTGAAGTTCAACGTCTGGTGCGGATCGAAGTGTGGCGGATCGTATCCGCGCACGCGGAGGATTCCCCCTCGCTTGCCCTGCGCGCCGGCGACGCGCGGCAGGAAGAGCGGCGAGACCGACGAGGTTGCGGCGACAGCGACACCGGACTTGAGAAGGTCACGACGCGTGAGAGCCATGGAACCCTCCTAGTCTCTTGCCTTCATCTCCTTACGTGAGAGAAACAGGCTCAGCTGCAGAAACGTGATCGGGGGATCGGTGACCCGCGGACTGATGCGCCTGGGCGCGCGAAAGTCCACGGTGGACACGAAACGGAAGGACGAGGAGTCGAGCCATGATGTCTCCTCCCTTGCGACGCATCCGAGAATGGACTCGAACCGGTCGAAGATCAAGCGCCTCGCGCGACGTCATGGCCACCGACGGGGACGATGACCTGCGTGCGCGAGCGGATATGGGAAGCGAATTGGTACCAGCCACGCATGGACTGGAACTCCGGGGTGGCGGTGGCGCCCGGGCTGTCGATCTCGTAGATCGTCGTGTAGATGCGCTTCGGAAGCCTGTCCGTCTTGCCGCCCGAGGTCTCCGATATCTCGCCCGATGACACATAACGGCGGCCACGCCGCACCCCCGGACATTTCAGCGCGTCTGGCAGGTGGACGGTGTCGTACCACCGGTTCCATTCGGCTTCGACGGCGGGGTCGACCTCGGCGGTGACGATCAGCAGGCATTCGGCGAAATCGGACATTGCGCCCTCCTCGGCCACGCAGGTGACACTCTTCCCTCGGGCCGCAGACAATAGCACACCTGTCATTGGCCGTCCTTGACCCGCGGAGAGCATCCCGCTAAGGTCAAACACATGAAGCTCGGCACGTCCGTTCGTTTCCTGTTTCCGACCTCGCCGGCTACCCACGAGCGATTTCGTAGCATCCTCGCGTCGATGCCGAAAGGAGCGTTCATCGAGCGGCCGATGGGCGCGTATTCGCCGGACGAACAAGCGCGTAACCTGATGGAGGTCGCGTCAGCCGCCCGGGCGGCCGGGCTGGACGCCCTCCTCACGGGAGATAGTCATGCCGCAAGCCCCGCCTACGCCGCGACGTTCTCCCCGCTGCCCACCGTCGCTCGCCTGATGAGCGTGACCGGCGCCATGCCCATCGGTGTGGTCCTGCTCGCCCCCTTCTACCACCCGCTCTTGCTCGCCGAGCAGATCGGCACGCTCGCCGCGTTCGCCGAGGGGCCACTGATCGTGACCTTCGTCCTGGGCGGCCGCCCGCCGCAGTTTCAGGCGTTCGGCATGGAGGAACGCAGCCGCGTCGGCCGCCTCGAGGAGGTGGCGACGGTGGCGCGGGCGCTCCTCTCCGGCGAGCGCGTCACCCACCGCGGCCGCTACTACACGCTGGAGGGCGCCACCATCAGCCCACTGCCCCGCGTTCCCGTGGAGATCTGGCTCGGAGGGACGGTGCCGGCCTCCGCCGAGCGCGCCGGACGGCTGGGCGATGCCTGGCTGACGGGGCAGAACGCGGCGGAGAAGGATCTCCTGCGGCAGCTCGAGGTGTACCGGGAAGCGGCGGCGCGCTCCGGGCGCCCACCGCGACCGGTCTTGCGCCGCGACATCTATGTCGGCGAATCCGACCAGGAGGCGCGTGCCGTCGTCGGCTCCATCCTTGCCGAGGGGTATCGCGGCACAGGGCTCGACCAGCTCCTCGTGGGAAGCGCGGACACCGTCGTCCGGGATCTGCGTAAGTACCGGGATATGGGCTTCGACTACGTGATGGTGCGCCACATCGTTGGCGACCACCAGCTCATGCTGCGGTCGTTCGAGCGCATCGGCCGTGACGTGATGCCTCAGATCCGCGATCTCTAGCGGCCGTGAGAGTCTCCGTGCACGAGAGGTGAAAACATGGCTGCCTTTGGCCAGGAGGAAGACATGGCGGGCGAATGCATCCTCGTCGAGAAATCGGAAGGTGTCGCGATCCTTACCATGAATCGCCCCGAGCAGCTCAATGCGATGAGCTATCAGCTCAGCACGGAGCTGCACGATGCGGTCACGCGCATGGGGGCCGATGATGACGTGGGCTGCATCGTCATCACGGGGGCCGGGAATCGGGCCTTCTCCGCGGGCGGCGACATTCACGAGCAACGCGAGGACGACCGCCGGTACACGCAGGCGGAGCTGGATGATCGGAACGCCGTTCGCGCCCGTGGCAGCTACGAGATCAGCGCCTGCCCCAAGCCGACCATCGGCATGATGAACGGCCTGGCGTATGGCGGAGCCGGCGTGCTCGCCTCCTCCCTGGACATGCGCGTCGGGTGTGAGCACGCGAGCTTCCGCTTCCTGGCTGCCGCGTATGGCCGCATCAACAGCACGTGGACCTTGCCGAACCAGGTCGGCTGGCCCGTCGCGAAGGAGCTGCTCTTTTCCGGCCGAGTGGTCGAGGCCGAGGAGGCGCATCGCATCGGGCTCCTCAACCACCTCGTGCCGTGTGCCGAGCTGCGCGAGAAGACCATGTGGCTGGCGACGATGATTGCCAAGAACCGCCGCGAGGCCGTGATGGGCGTGAAGGCCCTGCTCCTCAGGGACATGGGATGCACCCTGGAAGCGCAGTGGGCGAACGAGCGGGACTACACGACGAACGTGATGAGGGGCGCCAAGGCCGAGGCGGCCTTCCCGGCGTTCATCGCCCGCAAAGGGCGACCCTTGCCGTCTTGAGCCCGGTGGCCACCAGCCTGGTCTATTCGCGAGGCATCGCCACCCTGGTCTACTCAGCCCTCGCCTCAGGGCTGCGCCCCTCCTCGAACGGCGGCCCTCTCCCTCGGAGAGGGAGAGGGATCCATTTATCCCTCTCCCCCGAAGGGGGAGAGGGCAGGGTGAGGGGGAGTGCCTTGTGGGTACTCCTACGTGTTGACATGACTGATGACGGGGAGCAATGTTCGTCGCCAGGAAGGCCTGCTTCCCGCGCCAACGTCCGGACCGGAGAGAAAAGGAGACAACCGTGGCCATCACCCTCTCGCACGGCGGGCCCACGATCTTTCGCTCTGCTGAGCGCTCCCGGCAGGTCCTGGTCGGCACGATCGAGGGGGTGGTGTGCATGGAGCGCGATCCCGGCGGCCCGGGGTGGCACGTCGCGTCCCGCACGTTGACCGACAAGCACATCCACGCCCTGCTGATCGAGCCCGAGAGCGGCACGGTCTTCGCGGGAGTCAACCACGGCTCGATCTTCGCCAGCGCCGACGACGGGCGCACCTGGGAACGTCGCGACCAGGGGCTGACCGAGCAGAACGTCTACAGTCTCGCGTGCGCCCGGTTGCCCGGGGGGCCGCGAATCCTGGCGGGGACGGAGCCCGCGCACCTGTTCCACAGCGACGATCTCGGACGCCACTGGGCCGAAGTCCCGGCGCTGCGGTCGGGAGATACGTCCCACTGGCGTTTCCCGGCGCCGCCCCACGTGGCCCACACCAAGCACATCGCCTTGCACCCCGACGACCCTCAGACGCTCTTCGTCGGCATCGAGCAGGGCGGCCTCCTGAAGAGCACCGATGCGGGACGCACCTTCCAGGTGATCCCGGGCCTGGACGAGGACGTGCACCGCACGGTGATCAATCCGCTGAACCCTGACCTGATGTACGTCACGACGGGCGTCGGCATGTACGTGACGGCCGATGGGGGAAAGACGTGGGAGCAGCGGACGGATCAGCAGCACCCGATCGGCGGCTATCCCGACCTCCTGGTGCACCATCCGAGGCGGCCCCAGCTCATGTTCGTGGCCTCCGCCGAGAAGGGACCGGGGAGCTGGTTTCAGGAGCACTACGCCGGCTCTCGCATCTCCAGGAGCAGCGACGGCGGGCAGACCTGGCAGGCGGTGCGCCACGGGTTCCCCGATCGGCCACTGCGGACGGCTTTCGAGGCGCTGTCCCTGGAGGACTGGGGAGAATCCTTCTCGCTCTTCGGAGCCACGGCCACCGGCGAGGTGTGGTGCAGCGACGACGGCGGCGAGCACTGGAGTGAAGTGCTGAGCGGCCTGGCGCCCGTTTCCAAGGGCCCGCACTACCGGGCCTTCGCGGCGGCCTGACGCGCGCCCGGCGAGAGCCCACATGGCGACCACGACCACGATCGTCGGCAGTGGCAGGTACACCTTCGAAGTCCACGAAGACTGGGCGAAGCTCCCAGAAGGCTGGGAGATGTCCGCGGCGGGCGTGACGGTGGACTCGCGCGATCGCGTCTACTGCTTCAATCGCTCGGCAGAGCACCCGGTCGTCGTCTTCGACCGCGATGGGAACCACCTGTCCTCCTGGGGCGCCGGCCTCTTCGCCTTTCCCCACACGATCCGGGTCGACGCGAGCGATAATCTGTGGCTCGTGGACCGGGATCACGGGCAGATGCTGTATTTCACCCTGGACGGGACGCTGCTGAGAACGATCGGCACTCGAGGCTTCCGGTCGGACACCGGCGTCGATCCGAGCGAGCCGCGCTCGAGCGCGTATCGGAAGGTCACGCGCGGCGGCGGGCCGTTCAACCTGCCAACCGACATCGCCGTCGCGCCGTCGGGCGAGATGTTCATCACGGACGGCTACGGCAACGCGCGCGTGCACAAGTTCGCCGCCGACGGCACGCATCTGCACTCCTGGGGCGAGCCCGGCACCGGCCCCGGCCAGTTCAACCTGCCCCACGGCGTGTGGATCGACCGGCACGGGCGCGTCATGGTGTGCGATCGGGAGAACGACCGGGTGCAGGTCTTCGACCAGCAGGGCACCTTCCTGCACGCCTGGCCGACCAAGCTGATCGGGCCGGCGGTATTCTACGTCGACGCCCACGACGTCGTCTACATTCCCGAGCACAACGGCGGCCTGGTGAGCGTCCTGACCCTCGAGGGCGAGCGCCTCGCGCAGTGGGGCGATCCCAGCTTCCGCTCGTGTCACGGCATCTGGGGCTACTCGCGGGGCGACCTCTACGTGGTGCGGCCGGGCGCCTGGGGTCGAGGCAGGCGCGTCGTGAAGCACGTGCGCGTGCGCTGAGGAGGGTGCCATGGCGATACTGGTGATCGGCGGCACGGGCTTCATCGGTCCCCGGCTCATGAGGCGGCTGATCAATCGCGGCGAAACCGTGGCGTGCATGGATCTGAATCCGGGCGCAGTGTCGCCGTTCGCGGCCATGCCCAAAGAGGTGACGCTGATCCGCGGCGACGTGACCCGGTTCGACGACGTGATGCGGACCGTGCTCCAGGTCAAGCCGGACCGGCTGATCAACCTGGCCTACGGCCTCGGAGCGGGCGAGGGCAATCCGCACCAGGTCATGCGCCTCGACGTCCTCGGGATGGACAACTGCTTCGAGGCGGCGCACCTGGGCGGGGTGAAGCGGGTGGTGTACGCCAGCTCGATCGCGGTGAGCGGGCAGCAGAGCCACTTCGGCGACCGACCGGCGACCGAGGACGATCCGCCCCACGGCACGAGCCAGTACGCCGTGCACAAGGCCTTCAACGAGTTTCAGGCGCAGAAGTACATCAAGAACTACGCGATGTCGATCACGGGCGTGCGCCCCGCCAACGTCACCGGCCCCGACAAGGTCCGGGGCTCCACCGATCACGTGCAGCTCATGACCGAGGCCGCCCGCGGCAAGGCGGTGCACTTGCCGCATAGGGGCCGCATGCGCTTGCTGATCCACGTGGAGGACATCGCGGAGGTGTTCGCGCGCGTTCTCCTGGCCGACGCCCCGCGGCACGCCCTCTACAATTCGGGCGGCATCCCGGTCAGCCTCGGCGAGCTGGCCGACATCGTGCGCGAGTTCCTCCCCGACGCAAAGATCACTTTCGAGGAGGACGGCGGCCGAGAGGAATCCGGCAACTACCTGGTGGACAACAGCCGTCTGTGCAAAGAGTTCGGCATCGAGTACCCGCCGCTGGCCACCCGTGTGCTCGAGGTCCTCAACGACGTGCGGCGAGAGGAGGCGCTGCCGCTGATCCAGGCGCGATAGGCATCGAATCACTGTTTCGATTCACCGTAGGAGGTGTGCGATGGCGACGTACAAGCTCATCTCGGCTGATTCCCACATCGTCGAGCCGCCGGACCTGTACACGAGCCGCATCGAGCCGCGGTTCAGAGATCGAGCGCCTCGGATGGAGCGGATGGAGACGCCCACGGGCCGCAAGTACGACGCGTGGTTCATCGATGGCCAGCAGGTCGGCACCCTGGGCGCCGTCATGCAGGCGGGACAGCGCTTCGAGGATCCGTCCCAGATCGACTTCCTGGGGGTGTGGGAAGACGTCAAGCTCGGCGCGTACGACCCGCAGGCGATGATCAAGGAGAACGAGATGGACGGCGTGTGGGGCGCGTGCCTGCAGCCGAGCCAGGGCCTCTTCTGGTACCGCATCCCGGATGGCGCCATGCTCTCCGCCATCTGTCGCGTCTACAACGGCTGGATCGCGGAGTTCTGCAAGTCCCACTCCGATCGCCTCAAGGGCATCGCCATGCTCAACGTGGACGACGTCGAGGAGGCCTGTGAGGAACTTGAGCACTGCGCGAAGCTGGGGCTGGTCGGGGCGTTCATCCCCGTCTCGCCGACGGCCGACCGGCCCTATCGCCACCCGATCTACGAGCGCCTCTGGTGGACCGCGCAGGACGTCGGCATTCCGCTGCTGCTCCACATTGGCACCCCGCGCGGGGGCATCCCGGGCTGCGAGTTCACCATGAACCTCTCCGAGCTGACGGGGGCGGGTCGCTCGACCACGGACTACTGGGTGCGCTACTCGCTGGCGGCCATGATCTTCGCGGGCGTGTTCGACCGCTACCCCGGGCTGAAGGTGGGGTCCGTCGAGCACGAGATGGCGTGGCTGCCTCACTGGCTGAAGCAGATGGACTTCACGTATCGCGAGCGGCCGGTGTTCACCCGCGGGTGGAAGTCGAAGGAAGGTCTCCTGCCGAGCGACTACTGGCGCCGCAACATGTTCGTGGAGTTCATGGAGGACGACCTGGGCATCCAGCTCCGCGACGCGATCGGCGTCGACAACATGCTCTGGGGCAGCGACTTCCCGCACGCCGAGTCGACCTGGCCGAAGTCACGGGAGTTTCTCGATCGTATCTTCGCGGGGACGCCAGAAGAGGTGCAGCGGAAGATCACCTCGGAGAACGCCGCGCGGATGTTCGGCTTCACGCTGAACTAGCGCGTCTGTCGATCTGCCGCATGCGGGACGGCTTCGTGCCGGTGGCCAGGGCGTCCGAGCTGTCGCCGGGCGCGATGAAGTGGGTGGCGCTCGATCGCGAGCGCGTCCTCATCGCGAACGTCGGCGGCGTCTTCTACGGGCTCTTGGATTCCTGCGGCCACCGGCAGGCCCCTCTCTCGAGGGGCACGCTGGATGGGCACATCATCGAGTGCCCGCTCCACTTCGCGCAGTTCGACGTGCGCACCGGCAAGCCGCTCAGCGGCCCCGTCGCCGCGGACGTGCCGACGTACGAGGTGCAGGTGGATGGGGACACCGTGTACGCGAGGCGTCCGCCGCCAAGGAGCGAAAAGTGTAATGGCTAACGTCGTCAAGCAACAGGTCGCCGCCCACTGGGATCGGCGGGCGCCGCACTTCGACGAGGACTTCGGCCACAGCATCCGCACGCCCGCCGAGCGCGCCGCCTGGGATCGTATCCTCGATCTGGTCCTTCCCGCCCGAGGCGGGCTCGACGCGCTCGACGCCGGCTGCGGCACCGGATTCCTCACCTTCGAGCTCGCGGCCCGCGGGCATCACGTCATCGGCGTCGACTTCGCGCCGTCGATGATCGCCGAGGCACGGCGCAAGTCGGCGGAGCGCGGTGTCGCCTCGGTCGGGTTCGAGGAGGCCGACGCCGAGCAGCTCCCGTTCGGGCCTGCCCGCTTTGACCTCGTCATCAGCCGCCATCTGCTCTGGACCCTCCCGCACCCGGAGGCGGCGATCGACGAGTGGATCCGGGTCCTCCGACCGGGGGGACGCCTGGTCGTCGTGGACGGGCAGTTCGACGCCGGCGTCGGCGCCGCGCCGCCGGGGAGTGCCCGCTCGAGCGCGGAGTATGCGGCGGTCGGCGACCAGCTTCCGTTCCTCGGCGGCCGATCGAAGGAGCAGATCGAAACGTTGTTCACGGCGCACGGTCTCGTGCACGTGAGCGGTGACCCACTGCTCGACCTCGTGGCGGCCCAGGCGCAGCGGATGGTCGAGGAAGGTCGGGAGCAGCGCGCGCACCAGCGCTACGTCGTCTGGGGCGACGTCGCGCGCTGAACGAAGACCCAATCCCCCTCACTTGAACGAGGGCATCACCTCGTGCGTGAGGATCCTGAGGCTCCGCATCTCCTGGTTCGGCGACAGCAGACCACCGGGGTTCAGCTCGGCCGCGATCCCCGTCACGCCGAGCTCTCCCTTCAGCTGGGTGAGACGGTCGATCAGGCCTGGGCCGGTGCCGAACGCCACCTTCGTGGTGAGGATCTCGTCGTAGGAGAGACTGGACAGTCGCTGGGCCTGAGTCACTCGTCGATCGGCCGGTCCGGTTCCCGCCCGGCCGATCGGGGCCCGGGTGAGATCGGCCTGACGCTGGAAGTAGTACGTGATGGTCTCCCGCGGCTCGTCCACCGCCGCCTGCTCGGTGGGGGCGGCGTACACCGGGATGCGCAGGCACGCATCGCCGTCGCCGGCGTGCCCCGCCTCACGCCACGCTTCTCGGTACACGCGCAGATGCTCCGTCAGCTCGGGGATGCTCATCCCGCGGAGGCCAACGAAGATCGGCAGTCCCATCCGGGCGACGCGGGGAAATGTCTCCGGGGTCGTGGCGGCCATCCGGAGGGGTGGATGGGGGAGCCGGTACGGGCGAGGAGCCACGGCGGCGTCGGTGAAGCGAAAGAACTTCCCCTCGTAGCTGAAGCGCTCGCCCTTCCAGGCCTCGAGCATGATCTCCAGCGCTTCGAAGAATCGCTCCTGGCTCTCGGCATACGGAACGCCGAGCGCGTCGTAGGCGCGCGGAGAGCCGCTGCGACCGATGCCGAAATCGAACCGCCCCTGGCTCAAGTGATCGAGGGTGGTGACCTCGCCCGCGACGCGGAGTGGGTGATTCAGGGGAAGGAGCTGCACCGCGGTGCCCACGCGCAGGCGCCTGGTGCGCGCGGCGATCCAGCTCGCCACCAGGAGAGGCGCTGACAGCACCGAGCGGGCCGGATTGATGAGCATCTCCGCCAGCCAGAAGACGTCGAGCCCCCACGCTTCCGCCGCGTCGACGAGCGCGAACATCTCGCGGAACGCGTCATCCTGACTGGCGCCGCGCCGCGTCTGCTCCGCGAACAGTCCGAACTCCATTCGCCCTCCCAGCCTGCGACTACCGCAGGGGGGAGAACGACGCCGGGATCAGCAGCTTGTTCTCCTGCCGGTTCGGCCGCACCCCGGACTGGGGCGGCCACTGGCCGCCTTTGCGGGATTCCTCACGGACGCGCGTCCGCTCGTTGGAATCCTTGTAGACCCAGACGTGGACGAACTTGTTCAGCCCCCCGAGCTCGCTGGTCCAGCAGGCCGCCAGCGGCGACAGCATCTCACGGGCGGGCACCGCCTTGCCCCAGGCCTCCAGCACCTTCGGGATGTCGCCCGGGGCGTACGTGTAGATCCGCATCTCGTAGAAGTTCCCGGTGCCGAAGTCACGGCTGCCCAGTGGCTGCATGAACGGCGCGGGGATCATGATGTCGGACTGCTGCTCCACGATCAGATCCCGCCCGCCGGGGAGCGCGTTCAGGGCAGCGTCGCTCGCCATCGCCTCGCGCACGGCTGTCCGATGCTGCAGGCTGTCGTAGGGCCACGCGTGGATGACCTGATTGAGCGGGCCGAAGTCGGTGTGCCAGAAGGCCCCCAGGTTCGAGTGCTTTTCCCGGAGCGGCTTCCGCTTGGCGAAGCGCTCTTCGAATTCCGCGACGGCGCCGGGGCGCAACGTGTAGGTCCGAACCTCGTAGATCATGATCCTTCTCCTTCCGCTCTCAGGCCTGTTTGTAGAACCGAGCCGCGTTGTCCCAGAGGAGCTTGCGCTGCGTATCCGGCTTGAGGCGCGACCACTTCAAGATGTTGTCGACGGAATCCGGGAACTGACACTCCGAGTGGGGATAGTCGGACGCATACATCAGGACGTCGTCACCGAACACACTCGTGACGTAGTTGAACAGGTCCTCACCCTCGTGTCGCTCGATGGTGCAGAAGAATCGCCCGCTCGTGATGTAGTCGCTGGGCGCGTGCTTGAGCGGCGCGATGCCTCCGACGTAGACCGCTTGCTCGTCCATGCGCTTGGCCCAGAAGGGCAGCCAGCCGAAGCCGCATTCCAGGACGCCCATGCGCAGGCTCGGATACCGATCGAAGATGCCGGCGCCGATGAAGGCCGCCATGAATCGCATGCCGCCCCAGGGATGCGAGGCGAGTCGCCCGAGGAAGATGTTGTCCCAGAGGTCCTGATAGCCGGGGAAGTACGGCGGATTCCACGTGTTGCTGTGGTGCACGACGGGGAGATCGTGCTCCTGCGCCGCCTTCCAGATCGGCTCCAGGTCGGGGTGGTCTACCGGGATGTCCTTGCCGAACACGGGCAGGACCGCCGCTGCCCACTTGGAGCCTCCCCACCGCCCGATCTCGCGCACGGCCTCGTCCACGGCGCGCGTGGAGGCCACGATCGCGGTCTTGAGACGCGCCGGGAACTGTCCGCAGAAATCATCCGCGTGACGGTGATACGCGCGGATCAGCCCGATCTCGAGCTCGACGTCCGGCAGCCCGACGACGCTGACCCAGAGCGTCGGGACCATGAAATGCGCATCCGCTCCTTCGTCGTCCATGTCCTTGACGCGGTTCTCGGCCTGGTCATCCTGCACGCCCATCCTGGGCTGCTTCGATCCCATCCAGTGCGTGCCTCGGCCGGTGAACGTGTCGTGCGCGCCGGCCGTCCCGAGAACGCGTCGATAGAGCTTGGTGGCGATCCGGTATTGATCGGTGTCGGGCGTGCCCCCGATCATCTTGCCCGAGGCGACGCGGTGGGGCGCCAGCTCGGCGAGCCGGGGGCGAAAGCCCGGATCGACGTACCGGTCCAGGACGTCCGCGGCAGGATTGACGTGCGTATCGGCGTCCCACGCGCGCAAGCCGTTCCTCATGGCCCTCTCCTTCCCCCGGCTCAGTTGAAGCCGTACAGGCGCGCGCAGTTGTCCCAGAGGATCTTCCGCTTGCTCTCTTCGGAGAGGGGCAGCTTCAGGAATAGGGAGGTCGCCTCGGGGAAGTGCGAGTCCGAGTGCGGATAGTCAGTCGAGAAGACCAGCGTGTCGTCGCCGAGCTTCTTGACGACCCACTCCACCTGGTCCTCGTCGACGTCCACGCTGATGAAGCACTGCCGGAGGAAGTACTCGCTCGGCAGCCCCTGAAGCTTGGCCGTCTCGCCGCTCTTCGCCATCTTCCAGTACTCGTCGATGCGCCAGAGCAGCCACGGCAGCCACGAGCAGTTGCCCTCGAGGAACGCGACCCTGAGGCGTGGAAAGCGCTCGAGGACGCCGCCGGCCGTCATGGAGGCGATGGCTGACATGAGCTCCACCGGGTTGTTGAGCCCACCCGACATCGTCGCGCTCGGCCGGGTGAGAAAGCGGTTCACGAAGTGCGTGTCCGAGTAATTGTTCGGCGCCGGGTGGAAGCAGATCGGCACGCCGAGTTGCTCGGCCTCCTCCCAGAGCGGGTCCATTTTCGGGTCGTGCAGGTTCACGCCATTCACCGGGTTCGGCATCATCTGGGCGGCGACGAAGCCGAGCTGCGTGACAGCGCGACGGAGTTCCTGCGCGGCCAGCGTCGCGTCGTGGAGCGTGAGGAGGGCCGCGGCCTTCATGCGCTCGGGCGCCGGCCGCACGAACTCGGCCGCCCAGTCGTTCCAGGCGCGGCAGAGGGCGATCGCGAAGTCGGGGTCGAAGGCGTCGACGCACACGACAGGGAGGGTTCGGAACAGCACCGCGACGTCGAGGCCCTCGACATCCATCGCCTTGACCTGGGAGGCCGAGTCGAACCCCGCCGCCGCGTAGTCCTTGAGCACGGCGTTGGCGCGCGCCTCGGCGTCGGGTCGGCCGCGGCCGATTGGCCGCGGGAAACCGTAGCCGTCGACGATCCAGTTGCTCACGTACGCCTGCCGGGCATCGAGCGGACGGGGCGCCCGGCCCTTGTAGCGGGGATCGAGGTAGCGCTCGTAGAGGTCGCGGGGCTCGATCACATGGAGGTCGGAGTCGAGGACGCGGAACCCGTTTCTGCTCATGGCGGTCTCCTTCCGCGGCGGTGCTCGGTCGAGTTGGAATGGGCCAGCCGATTATGTACTCCGCTCGTCGCCCTGTCCAGGAGCCCATCAGTAACATAACGCCCGTTCTCGATCAGGGCGGGCGTGGACCTAGGCAGTCCCGAGCCTTGGCACAGCGCGGATGAAGCACAGCATGTTGTTGCGATCCTGCCAGAGCGCGGGGGAGAGGTCCAAACCGGCGCCGGAAAGCAGTGGGAAAGCAGTGGACGGGAGTCGTCCACCCCGGCTCGGCGCCTGCCCAGGTCGCTCGATGGCTTGAATCGCTAGCTCAATCTCCTTCTCGAAACCAGCTCTCACGCGCAGTCTGTGGGCTTACTTTAGGAATGTGTGGTAGTCCTTGGCCTCAAAGGCTTTTCGCAGGAGAGTTGCGACATCGAAGGGGAGCCTGACTTCGAGAACGCGGATGCAGCTGAGTAGTTCCCCGGTCCGACGATTCCGGACCATCGCGTCGGGAGCTACATCGATCTCCGCCTGCAGGAGGGCCCTCTGCGCTGTTCGTAACCGGTCGGTTGAGAACAATCCAAGAGCGACATACGTGATGGATGCGGGCCGCGGCGATGGTTCAGGCCTATGGCTCCGTCCGCCCGATCTTGGTCATTCTTGGAAGGTGGAGAGATTGGCGGCTATTAGCTCGGCGCGGCGCATCACTACGGACGACGCGTTCTTAGATCGTTGAGTTCTAGGACAAGCAAACAAAGAAAGCGGCTCCCCCTGAGGGAGCCGCCTTTTGATAATCCCGGTCAGTTAGGTCTGTTGCATCGGGGCTACGAAACCGCAGAACAGCTCCCGTCACCTGATCGATGATCCGTCGACACTGGTCACAGAAAACGAGACCGGTGGCCGACCGTCGGGCTCGAGAGCATTTCCCTCCGGGTCACACGGATGGAAGGACGGTCAAGAGGTGCACCGGGTTGAAGGCGCCCGGGGACGTGCAGATCAATGAGGTTTACGCATGAGGCCTTGCTTCTAGGCTTATAGGTTTTAGCATATAGGTCGATCGCTTGTGTCAGAAGAGAGGCAAGATCACTAGCGCGAGCGGGCCGAGACGGACCGGAGAACGTAGGAGGTAGGAATGGAGATCGATCCCCGAACCGCTGATCGCCTGCCCTTCCATGATCCTGAACCGGCAGAGCCGGCATACGTTGGCGCAGCCGAGCCTTCCGGCGATACGCAGCTACGGCATCTGCAGCGCGTTCCGCTCTTCAGTGGGTTCAACGAGGACGAGCTTCGCCGAGTGGCCGAACTCTCGAGGATCGTCGAGGTTCCGGCGGGAACGGTTATCACGCAGATTGGAGACGCGGGTGATTCGTTTTTCATCATCATAGACGGCATGGCGGCGGTGCGGACTCCGGTCGGCGCTGGTAGCCAGTTACAGCCCGGGGATTGCTTTGGCGAGATGAGCCTGGTGGATGGGGAGCCCCGATCGGCGACGATCGTGGCGACAACCGATCTCCGGCTGCTCGTCGTGGATCGCTCCCACTTTTGGCGACTGCTGGATGAGACCCCGGAGCTGATCCGGCGGATCCTCACGATCTTGTCGCGTCGCGTGCGACGCCTGGAACAGACTATACGCGCGATACTCCAAAGCCCGAATCCGGCCTGACTCTGGCCGGTGCGGTGGGACGCTCGTCGTAGCTGATTGGGCGCTCGACTCGATGATCCGCACTTGCCGGTTGGCATGGGATTCAAGAATCCTTGGATCAAGGAGTTCTAGGGACACCAGTGATCGACCGTATCTGAGGACTGCCGGCGCATCGCGCCACGCCCAGTCCGAGCATCATCTCCAACCGCCTGGCAATCTCCTCTGCGGAGCATGCCGTCAGCCTCGCTTGGCTGGTCCGGACAGCATGGCTACCAACGCCCGAGCCCCGACCGATAGCGTGCGCGCTTCGCTGTGGATCACGTGAAAGTGCCGTTGGATCCGAAGCCGGCGGAGCCGGATCGCCATGAGCCGGCGGTTGGCAACTTCGCCACGCACGGCGTGCACTGAGACAAAGGCGACCCCCAGTCCGGCCATGACCGCCTGCTTAATGGCCTCGGTGTGGTCAAGTTCCATCGACACGCGCCAACCTACCCCGGCCTGTTCTAGCGCGCGCTCGGTGACACGGCGGGTGGCCGAGCCTTCCTCGCGAACCAGCAGCGGCTCACTTGCAAGATCGGCCAGGGCAATTTCCCGACGTCGAGCCCAGGGGTGCTTCGGCGCCACAATCAGGACGAGCTCGTCCGCGAGGCCCGCTGCCAGGCATTCCTCTCCGGGGGCGAGACCATGGCCTCCCACTACCCCCAAGTCCACTTCATGCGCGCGGATGGCCTCCTCGATCACGCGCGAGTTGGCGATCCGCAGCCGCAAGTTGATCCCGGGGTATCGGCGCCGAAATTCTCCGATGACAGCAGGGAGCACATAGATCCCCGGCGTCGTGCTCGCGCCGACCAGCAGCGAGCCACGCTGAAGCCCCTGGAGCTCCCCCAGGACCTAGCGAACATCGGTCAGCGTGGCGAACACTCGCTTCGCGCGCTCCTCCAATAGCCGTCCGGCTTCAGTCGGGACTACCCCGCGGCTGAGGCGATCGAACAGCCGGACACCCAGCTCCGCCTCCAGCTCCCGTACGTGCTGTGACAGGGCCGGCTGGCTCGTGTGGAGGCCTTCCGCGGCCTGGCGGTAACTGTGCGCGTGGGCCACGGCGAGGAACACCTCGAGCTGCCTGAGCGTCATGGCATAAGCCTAGCCCTATCGGCCCGGTAAGAAAACAGTATTGGAGCTTATCTCGAGGTCAGCGCTACCTAGTAGCAAGCCGATCGCCCAGCCCGGGCAGAAGGGGAGACGCCCCATGATCTTCCGGCAATTCCTGACCCCCAAGACCGGCTGCGCCAGCTATCTCTTCGGCTGAGGGGGGGCAGCCAGCTGCGCTGTGGTGGATCCACAGCAAGACATCGAGCCCTATGTCGAGGCCGCCGCTCAGAAGAACATGCGGATCACGCACATCTTCGAGACCCACGTCCAGGCGGATCACGCCTCCGGCGCGCGCCGTCTCGCGAAGGTGACCGGCGCGCCCATCCTCGTCCACGAGTCGGCCCCGGTCGAGTTCGCCCACGTGGGGCTCCAGGATGGGGAGGAGCACGACCTTGGTAACGTGCGGGTCACCGTCCTGCACACGCCAGGTCACACGCCGGACGGCGTGTCGCTCCTGGTCACCGACAAGACCCGCGGGCCCGAGCCCTGGTTCGTGCTCACCGGCGACACGCTCTTCGCGGGCAGCGTGGGACGGCCGGACCTGCTCGGAGAGGGCGCAGAAGCGGCGCTCGCGGGACAGCTCTACGAGAGCATCCATGGCAAGCTGCTCAAGCTTCCGGACCACATCGAGGTCTTCCCGGCCCACTTCGGAGGCTCCGCCTGTGGCAAGGGGCTGAGCGGCAAGCCCGGCTCCACGATCGGCTTCGAACGGCGCTTCAACCCGGCGCTCCAATTTGCCTCCAAGGCCGAGTTCGTGCGCCATGTCCTGGCCGATCTGCCCCCGCAGCCGGAAGCGTTCGCGGAGAACCGTCGCCACAACCTCGGCCGAACGTGAGCGAGGCCCGGCTGGGCCTTCGCGAGAACCTGCCCCAGTTCTCGCTCCTGGTCCTCCTCAACGCATTCGTCGGCGCCATGGTGGGGCTGGAGCGGACTGTGCTGCCCCTCCTGGGAGAGCAGGAATTCGGGCTAAGCTCGAAGACCGCCATCACCTCGTTCATCGTGAGCTTCGGGGTAACCAAGGCGGTCATCAATCTGGTCGCCGCGCGTCTGTCCGACCGGATCGGCCGCAAGCCGATCCTGGTGGCGGGGTGGGTCCTCGCCTTGCCGGTCCCGTTCCTGATCATCTACGCGCCCGAATGGTGGTGGATCGACCTGGCCAACGTGCTGCTCGGGGCCAACCAGGCGATGGCGTGGTCGATGACGGTGATCATGAAGATCGACTTGGTCGGACCCAAGCGGCGCGGACTAGCCTTGGGCCTCAACGAGTTCGCCGGCTACTTCGCCGTCGGGGTAATGTCGTGGATCACCGGCTACATCGCCGGGCAGTACGCCCTGCGCCCGCAGCCGTTCTATCTTGGGATCGCGATCTCGGTCATCGGCCTCCTCATGAGCATCCTGGTGATCCGCGAGACACGGGGCCACGTTGCCGTGGAGTCTCGCTCGGAACCGGGCACGCCTGAGAGTCGCGCGCCTTCCCTCGGCCGCATCTTCTATGTCACCAGCCTCGGTAATATCAGCCTCTTCGCCGCCTGCCAGGCCGGCCTCGTCAACAATCTGAACGACGGGATGTCGTGGGGGCTCTATCCCCTCTATTTCGCGGCCCTGGGTCTTGGCGTCCAGCGCATCGGTGTGGTGAAGGCGGTGTATCCGGTCTGCTGGGGTCTTCTCCAGATCGCGACGGGGCCGCTCTCCGACCGCTGGGGGCGGAAGGGCCTGATCGCGTGGGGCATGATCATCCAGGCGGGTGGGATATGGCTCACGGTCCTGGTACCGGCCTACGGAGTCTGGATCGTCGCGGCGGCCCTCCAGGGCTTCGGCACCGCGATGGTTTACCCAACGCTCCTGGCCGCCATCACCGACTACACCCATCCGACGTGGCGAGCCTCGAGCCTCGGTGTCTACCGATTCTGGCGGGATCTGGGCTACGCGGTGGGGACAAAGTGCTTTCGGGAGCCTCGAAAGTTGGTCGGCGTGATCGAGGACATGCGAAAAACCCTGTGTTTTCGCAGTTTCTTCTCTCCGACGGCACGCCGCTGATCACCTCAAAATCGGTTTGTCAGCAGCCTGCTAACACTGGCCTCGGGTCTCGTCGTCGCCCGCCTCATGGGACGACCTCGGCCCCGGTCTCGCAGCCGGCATAGAAGCGCGCTGGAGGCAACAGAACATGCCCGACCTGACACGCCTTCCCGTCGCCTGCACGCTTAGCGAGCCTGAGCTGGCAAAGCGCCGCGCCGGCCTCTTCGCCGATCTGGCGCGCCGTCGGCAGGAGGCCCGCTGGCTGCCTGAGGGAATCACCCTGCGCTACAGCACAGAACAGGAAACGTTGCCGTTACTGGGGGAGTTCATCCAGCTCGAACGCCAGTGCTGCCCGTTCCTGCGTTTCCAGCTTACGGTCGAGCCCAGGGGTGGCCCCATCTGGCTCGAGCTGACCGGGCCGCCAGGTACCCGCGACTTCCTGGCCCACGAGATCGGCGCCCCTGGAATCATGTAACGGGCTTGTCACACTCGGCCGCGGGCCGTGTCTAAACGAGTAGAGAGCCATGAGCGGCCCCAGCCCCCTGACTGACATCAGCCGCACCGATCCCGAGGACCGCCGCCTCGTGGCCCGAGCTCGATCCGGGGAGAGCGACGCGCTCGAGGAGCTCGTCCGGCGCCATCAGGCGTGGATTTACAACATCGCGGTTCGGATGCTCTACCACCCGCAAGACGCCCAGGATGCCACGCAGGAGATCTTGATCAAGGCCCTCACCCACCTCTCCTCCTTCGAGGGACGCAGCACCTTCCGGACCTGGCTCTATCGCATCGTCGTCGGCCACGTTCTGAATACCAAGCGTGGACGCCTGGAACCAGCGGGGCTCAGCTTCAGCTGCTACGGTCATGGGCTCGACAACACACCAGACCTGGATCTCCCAGACGACCGCAGTGCCCCGGCCGACGTACGTCTGCTGGTAGACGAAGCTCGGATCACGTGCACCACCGGGATGCTGCTTTGTCTTGACCGCGGTCAGCGCCTCGTCTACATCCTCGGCGAGATCTTCGCGGTTAGTGACGCCGTCGGCGCCGAGCTGCTGGAAATCAGCCGGGACAACTTCCGCCAGCGCCTCGCGCCGGCTCGCCGCGACCTGCACAGCTTCATGAACGACAAATGCGGGCTCGTCAATCAGGCGAATCCCTGCCGGTGCGTCAAGAAGACTCGGGGCTTCATTCAGGCCGGCCACGTGGACCCTCAGAGCCTTCTCTTTCTCTGCACCCGACGCGAAGGCCTGATTAGCCCGGTAGTGGCCCGGTAAGGACCGTGGGAAGAGCCTTACGCGCCGCGTTAAAAACGAGGGTGTGGCCTCCAATCATGAGGCCAGCGAGGAACCGACAAAACTGACAAAACCCCAGTCGGGCGGTTACCCCCGGGGCGACGTCAGGGGCTCTCGGAGGCCTCCGAAGGCACGCGGCGCGAGCGGGCATGCCGGCCCCCGCCGGGAGCCGCGGGTTGAGGCGGAACCGCACGGTGGGCCGCCCGCCGTCCCGGGCCCTCACCGCTTCCGCCCGAATCCAGCCGAGCTCTGCGAGGCCCTCGAGGGCGCCCTGGACGACCCGGGGTTCCGTCAGGCCCGTCCATTCGTTCCGGTACACGTCCCGGGCCGTGAACGGGCTGGGCAGCCGGCCGTGCGCGAGCTGGGTCGCCAGCAGCGCGGCCGCCACCCGGGCCGGGTCGGTGACGCTCGCGTAGAGGCGCCGCGCGTGCCCCTGCAGATACTCGCACCAGGCCACCGCCCGTGGCCCTCGCGGTAGTTCGGCTGCTTGACCTTCAGCCACTTGGGCGTCCGACCGCCCGATTGACCCCCACCGTAGAATTAGAAATGTGGGCCGCCAGCCGCCGTTAGTCCCTGCCTTGATGCACCCAACGCTGCTTCCCCGCCCCTTCCATCACGACGGCTGGGTGTACGAGGAGAAGGTCGATGGCTACCGCATGGTGGCCTACAAGGACGATGAGGGTGTGCGACTCGTCAGCCGTAATGGCCGCGACCATTCCCGACGCTTTCCCGAGCTGGTTAAGGCTCTGGGCGGGCTCAAGCCCAAGTCTTTCACGCTAGATGGCGAGGTGGCCGTCTTTGATAAGGGTCTCATCTCCCGCTTTGAGTGGCTGCGCGGTCGGCCCAAAGATGAGCCAGCCACCCGGCCCGTCTACATTGCCTTCGACGTGCTTGAGCTGGTTGGGCGTGACCTCCGGGGCCGGCCGTTGAAGGAGCGCCGCCGCATGCTAGAGCGCCTAGTGTCGAATCACAGCTTGACCTTTCCGGCGCGGCGGCTAGCGAATGACGGGCTCAAAGCATGGCAGGAGGCGATGGCGCGCGGGTACGAGGGGATCGTGGGGAAGGACCCCGAGTCTCGCTACGTGCCGGGTCGGACGTTGAAATGGCTCAAGGTCAAGGTGAAGGACTACCGGAAGGAAGCGCGCGGGTTCTATCGGGAGTGAGCTAGCGGCGGTCACTTCCCCCTTCGGCCCACGCGGGTCCATCGTTGACCCTCGCTGCTTCCACTTCCTTTGCTGCGCATTGATCAAACGACGGGAATCCTCGCACGGGGGATACGAGCGCCTGACGTCCCTTCATCTCGATCCTGGACCACGGCACCCACGCGCACTCGGCGGAGGCGGAGGTGGCAAGGGCGAGGAGGCAGAGGAGGGCGAGGAGGATGCGAGGCCACATCGTCAGTGCGCCTGCTCGTCGTAGCGTCGCAACAAAGCCAACCCGTTTTTAGGCGTAGATGAACCTACGTGCCTCCTCGCCCGTCAATCCCTCTTTGGTCAAGATCGGTAGCACTTCATCAACCCGATAAGCACGTTTGAGCCCGTGGGCGTGGATGGTGAAGTCGTAGAACCGCTGCCAGTCTAATGGGTGTGGCGCTCCCTAGTTGAGGGCCCCGACGAACTTGTGGAGCATGTCACGGCCCGTAGCGTCCATATCGGTATCTCCCTTGCTGCCCGCGAATCTACCATCGCAGCCAGGCCTCGTGAGCCGGCCCATCCTTCCTGCGCTATCCTCTCGCCATGGCCCGGCACGCTGGCGCCATGCGGCGGATCTGCACGTTTCTCGACCGGCACGTCGGGCAGAGCCTTCCGCGTGCCGATCTTGCGGCCATGGCCTCTCTGGGCCCCTCCCAGTTCTCGCACGTCTTCCACGAGGTGGTTGGCATGACGCTGAAATCCTACCTCCAGGAGGTCAAAATCAAGCGGGCCCAGCGTCTCATGCGCCGTTCGTCGATGTCGCTCGCCGAGATCGCCGCGGAAGTTGGCTTCTATGATCTGCCTCACCTCGACAAGGCCTTTCGTCGCCGGCGCGGCATGACGCCCCTAGCCTTCCGGCATCGCCATCGCCGGCCGAAGAAGCGGGACACGAAATGACCCTCCCCGATTTGGCCCGACGAGCAGGGCCATCAGACTGCCGACGTACCCGTGCCCGACGCGTTAGATGTCGGCCCGGCCCATCCGAGCCTGTACCTCGGCGATCTCGTCGGGGCTCGCGCCCATCGCCGTCAGGATCGTCGCCCATTCGGCCGCGCTGATGTTCTCGGCCAGCGGCTCGCCATCGGCGTAGAGGCTTGCCATCAGCGCGCGCAACTTCGGCGGGTCCCGTTGGAGGAGCTTCGACAGGATGAACTCGCCCCGCAGGTTCGCTGTGTAGCAATGACGGTAGTCAGGCTCGTTCCACCAGCCTGCAAGGCCGAGAGCGGGCATCGGCGTTGACTCCCCAGCTCGGGTCCGATCGGGCCGGTGCGGGGATTCTAGCAGCAGGAGACGGACCGGGCCAGGCGCGCTAGGAAGAGTCCGACGGGGGCAGCCTCCAGAGGGCGGCTATTGCGAAGCGCTGCGGTAAGAAGAAGGAGCGGAAGGGCTGGGCCAGTTAGGCTCCGAGCGGAGCAGCCCCTTCCCAGCGAGAAATTCCTTCCAGGCCCTCACGCACCCGTTGGCTACCGTGATGGCCTCCCATGCGGTTCCGCCAGCCGGGACTACGATCATCTCGTCTGTCTGGAAGCCTGGACTGAACCCAGTTGGCTCGAATGATACTGTCGCCAACTCCACACGAGCCTGGGCGTCGAATCGACGCCTATCGAGCCTGAAGTGCTTTGAGCCGTTCGCGATGTCCGCGCAGAGCTTGAGCCAGAGCCGACCATTCACGAACGCTTCGACATCCGCCTCGATCCCGCTAGCAGCGGGAAGATCCGCCGTCAGCCAGTCCTTGAGATGGAACGAGCAAGTAAAGAATGCGTAGAACTCATCGACCCGGCGATCATCAACCGACGTGGATTCACTGAGTCGAGCATGCCACCGCATCATCCGGTCGTACTGCTCGCGCCATCCACGGGAGGCCACTTCACTTCCCCTTCGGCCCACGCGGGTCCACGGTGCACATCACTTGATGCCGTTGTACGCGACCCATACTTGGGCAACGCCGGCCAGAAATAGCAATGCCGTCACGAGGGTCAACCCCCACGTGGCCCGATTGAGTCCACGGGCATACTTCTCCGAGGCCTCAGCGGCCTCTCGTAGAGCCTTCGCGTGGTTTGCGAGCGAATCCTCAAGGGCTTCCGCTAGCGCCCCGACTGAGGTGGCGAGGCCCTCACCCGCCAGCCTTGTTTTATAGGCGAGGTAAATCTGGCTGGCGACCCGCGTCCTGTTAATCTCCGAGGTATTCGGTGTGGTTGCTGCCAGGATGAAGGCGTTCGCTTTGTTCGGGTCATCAAGGTCTTGAAGAAAGTCTTGCGGCATTCTCTGACCTCCGCTCGCGGCTCACTTCCCCTTCGGCCCACGCGGGTCTTTGGCGGCAGAGATATCCGTGGGCGTCGGTGTTGCGGACAACAACGCTGCTGGCCGCGTCTGAGCGACCTGCCGGTGCCACAGCCCTTGAGGCACAACGAAGATGGAGCCGGCCCGGAGCGTCACGCAGACGGGCTCATGCTCCGTCAATACTGTAAGCTCGACCTCGCCGTCGAGCACGTGGACGAATTCGTCGCCTTGCGGATGTCGCTCCCAAGGGGTTTGCCTAGAGAAGCGCCCGACGAAGATGCCACCGTGATTGAACGGCGCAAGTTTCGCAAACGCGGCGTCGGCATCCTTGGCCGTCGTTGGCAAGCGACTCAAGGCCTTCTGAATGTCATGGGGTTCCATTGGCTCACCTCCGGGGCTGGATAGCCGCGAATCTACCACCGCAGCCGGGCGTGCGGGGAGGCGGGAAGATGTGCTTACGGTTCCGACGCACGACGCCCCCGGAAAGGGGAAGACGCCTCGCCCGTCGAAGTGGTTGAGCCTAGCCGCCTCGGTCACTTCCCCTTCGGCCCACGCGGGTCCACGGTGTCGGGGAGGCATGTATACGGCCGCGCTATTGGCGCCGGCGACTTTCGATTCGACGCTTCTATAAGGGTTCCCGTCAGGGCACGCTGCGCTTCGTCGCATTCCCTCTTTCTCTCGAACGCGGTCCGACTGGCGAGACTCCATCGGTTAGATCCAACTGGCTCCTCTACCCACAGCACCCACGCGCACTCGGCCGCGGAAGTGGCAAGGGCGAGGAGGCAGAGGAGGGCGAGGAGGACGCAGGGCCAGCGGATGGTCATGGAGTTCTCCGCGAGCAATCACACTAAGGGGGTGTGGGGGGCGGTGGTGCGATCTAGCCCTGATACCTGACAATCATGCCCGTCCTACCACATCGTGCGCAGGCGCCGCTCTCGACTACTCGGTCGTTGACCTTGGTGTATTCTCTGCGCAATGTCTGGGCAACCGGCGTCCGGTCCTCTGGAGCGCCAAGTCCCACAGCGTCGGCCAAGCAACTCGCACAGTAGTTCGTCCCCGGATTGGCGCGCAAGACCCTTTCCAACGATTCGTGCAACTTGGGCACGATTTCTATCCCCTAACCGCAAGCCTACCACCGCAGCCGGGCGTGCGGGGAGGCGGGAAGATGTGCTTACGGTTCCGACGCACGACGCCCCCGGAAAGGGGAAGACGCCTCGCCCGTCGAAGTGGTTGAGCCTAGCCGCCTCG
>WNFG01001493.1_pt1 | contig 28257 bp, 24 predicted proteins | sample 5400431 | NCBI WGS metagenome assembly WNFG01 (sample SAMN13153346, study PRJNA577476) | soil metagenome | isolation source: 120 cm saprolite under Douglas fir tree site 2 hole 3 replicate 2 | place: USA:California | collected 2015-04-18 | reverse complement strand
TACCAACAGAGGCAGCTAGGCCCGGCAACCACCTTTCACCGGGTTGCACAGAATTGCACTCCGGATTGCATCAGATTGTTACGGTGGTTGCTGAACGACCCTCCCAAGTGGTGGATACGACTTCGACTTGGTCTAAATGGCATTCAAGAGGTCACCGGTTCGATCCCGGTTAGCTCCACTCCAAACTACCTGACCTGACTCGCGTTTTTACTTTCTTGCGCCAACGCGTTTTTTGTGCATCGCGTTTGTTGGCGTTGCGTTGGCGTGGTTTCGGACGCCAACGCGTTTGCAGCGGGTTTGGGCAGCTCGGGAAGAGGCGCAATCTCGCGGATGAATCGCGAGGCGGCGGAGGAGCTGGCTCAATCGGTCGTGCCGGAAGCCGATTGTGCTGATCGGCCCATCGGGCAGTGGAAAGACGTTCGCGGCGAAGCGGATCCATCAGCTGAGCAAGCGCCCTGGCCAATTCGTATCCATCAATTGCGGCCACCTGCCTCATGACCGCGTTCACCTTGGAAGCGAGCTGATCGGCCACGCGAAGGGTGCCTTCACCGGCGCGCACGAGCCCAGAGAGGGCAAGCTCTTCGCCGCGGACAAAGGAACGCTCTTTCTCGACGAAGTTGACTCTCTTGTTCCCGAGGCACAGGCATTTCTTCTCACGTTGCTGGAGGGCCGCGACGAGCTCGTTCCGGTCGGCGCTCCCATGTCCAAACGGCGCCCGCGGCCAGACTTTCGGATCATCTGCGCCTCGAAGAAGGGCCTTAAGCAAGCAGGAATTCGCGCGGACTTGAGCGAGCGCCTGGGAGGCGACTTCGTTCACCTTCGCAGACTGGAGGATCGGCGGGAAGACATTCCCGTGCTTGTCGAGCGCTTCTTGAATGGGGTGGGCGCGGAGGTGCAGGCCCATGCGGAGCTTTCGCAGGCCGCGTTGCTCTTCCTGATGAGCCGACACTGGGCGGGCCAAGTCCGCGAGCTTCAGGAGAGCGTTCAGGCGGTCGTCCACCGTCGGCTCGGAGAGCTGAAACGCGACGGTATTGCGACCCGAAGTTTCGTGGTCGGCAGGGTGGATTTCGAGCGCTATTTTGAAGATCGAATCAGGGCCATGGAGGGAGATGATTCGAGCGGGATCTCCGCAGCGGAGAAGCTGCCCTTGTCAAAGCGCCCGAAGCATTTGACGCGCGAGGATCTCGAGAGTGCCCTGCGGGCGACGAAAGGGAACAAGACTCACGCGGCGAAGCGGCTTGCGATCGCGCTCAATACTTTGAAGCGCAAAATGAAAGAGCTCGGGTTACTGAGCCGCGACCGAAGCGAGACGGGCTAACAGCGCCCACGCTTGCTCGTACGTTGGCGGGTATTCGGGCAACTCGGGGCGACGAAGCTCTCGGAACACCGCCCGAGCGCGCTTGATGGACCGCATGGCGTCATACAGGCAGCTTTGAAGGAGCTTCACTTCGGCGCCACTTAGACATATCGGAGCTGCCGATGTCGCCGGCGAGCTCGAAGCAACCGCCGCCAACGGAGCAAGTCCGGCCAGGCGTCTGAGCTCGGTTGCTGCCGCGTGAAACGTCAAGGCGCGAATGGCTGATGGTCGGTTATGGCCGGACTTGGCGCGCCAAGCCGCGAGCACGGTGTTGACTGAGGAGGCACGTCCCTCGGTACGGACCAAGAAAAGAACTTCCGGCGCAAATGCATCCTGATACTGCGACTGGTAATGCGTCTTTCGTCCATCGAGGGCTGAGGTGTCGGCTAGAAACGTGTGGTACCTCTCCGCCTTGGACAACGTTGATCCCGGCGCATCACTCTCGCGCGGAGCAATGGTGTGCGTTCCCATTTCGCACTCGAGGAAATAGCGGCGTCGTTGAGCCGGTAGCTCCAAAACCGCATCTGACCCGCTGTTGCTTTCGTCCCCGGTTTATTTCCCACTCGTTCCAGCGCAGCCGGACGGTGTCCGATGGAACCCACCGGAAAGAAGGATGCGCCGCGCGGGGACAGCGGTTGCCGTTGCACCATAATACAATCAGCAGCTCGTTCAGCTGGATGAGGTGCTCGACGAATTGCGCGCCGACGTCGTGCTTCGGAAGCTCCGGCAATGGGGCGGACCTCGCCAGGGCTGCGGGCATCGCGTAAGGCGTGGGCGCCCAAACAGCGATGCGATTGCCGTCGTACGTGCGAAAGAAGCGCTGGCGCACGAAAGCAGGCTGGTCGTCTACCCGCGAGAGCTTGAGCAGTCTGCGGTAGGCGATCGACATACTCTTGCCGGGGAACGCGAGGCGATGAACTTGCGACGCCGTCAGGTAGCGCGCCAATACAAGCAAGCCAAGCAGGTCTCGATCTCTGTCCGTGAGTTTTGCCATTCTCGGACGCTTTGCGTTCAACTGTCTGCCAAGCGGCACGGCCTTACTCATCGTTGCGTTCTCGCCGATCGACGCAGCTCGACCGTCGTCTCGGCTGTCCGGACTCAGCTCAGATCGGGCAGGGTAGGGTTGGCTCAAGAATCGCCTTCCACCATTCTGTTCCCGGCCACGCCTCGGAACTCACACCAATTTCCACCCGAGCCCGAAGCGACCATCCTCTCCTCAATTTTCTCGTGGGGGGAGGGTGGTCGCTTCGGGCGACGTGGCGAGTCCGGTGCTGCAGCGCTCTGCAGCGGCGATGGCAAGGGGATAGGATGCCGGTACTTCCTGTTCGCGAGATGCCGAAAGCCGTGCCGAGCGAGGTGCATCCCGAGAGGCCGAATTCGGTTCAGCAGGTAATTTGGCGGGGCATGTGGCACGAAGCCGGCTGCCCCGAGCAGCGTTGCTCCTCCACCTTCAGGACCGGGAATCACGGCGTCAACTCCGCCAGCAGCGCTCGTAGGACTTGAGTCAATGCGATTCGCTCCTCGGGGGCCGCAGCGCGGAGCTGGCTGCGGCGGATGCTTAGCTCGGGCCCGTCCGTGAAAAGGGGCGCTGGAGTGCTCGGCGCCGGCTCGGTAGCATTCGCGTTTGCCTCTTCGTCGGCGCCCGCGAGCACGGTTTTACAGAATGCCTGGATGCGGCGGTAGCTCCAGCGCTCACTAAGAGCCCGCTCGATGGCACGGGACGTACGCTCGTCCGCCTTGTTGGGGCGGGCCTTGGCGATGTGGGCGTGAAGCTTTGCGAACTCGAGTGCGGCCATCAAGTCCAATCGAATTCGCTCACGCTTTGGTTTGCCGGACGGATGGAGCTTCACCTCGCCAGACTCGTCCACGCGGTCCATGAGAACGCCTTGATGACAAGCATCCTGTATGACTTTCGGAACGCGAGAAAGGCGCAACAGCCGTTTTACCCTGTCCAGCTCTAGGCCGGTACGTTTGGAGAGCGCTTCGGTTGAGAGCTGATGTGCCTCCTGGAATCGTGCCAGGCCTAGGGCAGCATCCAGCGGAGAGAGCTCATCGCGCTGCAAGTTCTCGACAAGGGCGAACAGCGCCATCTCTTCATCTGTCACCTCAAACTTCTCGTGAGCCGGGATGGTGCGAAAACGCTCTGCCGCCGCCCCGGAGGCCTCTGCGAGGAGACGCTTGTAAGCCTCAAGCCGGCGGTGCCCAGCGATAACGTGGTAGCGCCCTCCAGGAACGCCCCGCACCGTTATTGGCTGAAGCAACCCGTTGTTGCGAATGCTGGCGATCAGCTCCTCGAGAGCACCCTCGTCGAGCTGCGAGCGAGGCTGATATGGGTTTGGGTCGATGAGCTCGAGTCGAATTCGCCAGGTGGGCGGAGGAGCGGTGGTATCAGTAAGAGAGGGGATGGACGATGGCATACGCGGATCCCATTTGCGCGGGATTTAGGTGACAAATCATTCCAAAGCAGAATGTGTGCCACGTTGCCGGGTGCGGGATGGCCGTGAGAACATCGGCCAATACGTCGGCGCCTCGAATATTGCAGGCGAGTAAGCAGGTCCGCTAAGCGATTGCAGGTCGGCAACGAATGATCTCGAGGCAGCTGGGTGATCAGCTGCTGATCCTGCAGGGCACGGCGGTGGGCGCAGGGGGAATGGATGACTCGAGCATCGTATTCACGATCAACAAGGATGGCACAGGGTACGCGGTCCTCAGATATTTTGACCGCGGCAGCGCTGATGGAGTGGAGCCGAGCGGAACGTTGATTGAGGGCAGCGATGGAGCGCTCTGCGGCACCACCTTTTGGGGTGGCAGTAGCGGAAATGGTATCGTGTTTCGCCTGGCGCTCGACGATTAAAGGCCGCCGGTCGTTGTCCGGAGAATCGTCCCATACGACCCCACCGCCGTGCCCGTGTTCGCGTCCACGAACGACACGCCACGGAGATCAAGCGCCCCGAACGTCTGCGACGTCCAGGTGCCACCCCCATCCGTCGTCCGGAAAATTGTCGTGGCCAGCGCCGTCCCGCCCACCGCCGCGCCCGTGTTCGCGTCCACGAACGACACGCCAAAGAGAATACCCGTCGTCCCGCTCGTCTGCCGCGTCCAGTTGGCACCCCCGTCCGTGGTCCGGAGAATCGTCCCGTTGTCGCCCACCGCCGTGCCGGTATTCGCGTCCACGAACGACACGCCATAGAGAGCATTTCCCGTGGGGCTCGTCTGCCGCGTCCAGATGGCACCCCCATCGGTCGTCCGGAGAATTGTCGCGCCCAGCCGGGTCCCGCCCACCGCCGTGCCGGTGTTCGCGTCCACGAACGACACGCCATGGAGATCAAGCGTCGTCCCGCTCGTTTGCCGCGTCCAGGTGGCACCCCCGTCCGTGGTCCGGAGAATGATCCCGTTGATTCCCACCGCGGTGCCGGTGTTCGCGTCCACGAACGACACGCTACTGAGAGACGTCCCGGGGTTTATCTGCCGCGTCCAGTTGGCACCGCCATCCGTCGTCCGGAGAATCGTCGCGCTGTTGCCCACGGCCGTGCCAGTGTTCGCGTCCACAAAGGACACGCCAAAGAGGTGAGTCGTCGTTCCGCTCGTCTGTAGGGTCCAGGTGGCACCCCCGTCCGTGGTCCGGAGAATCGTCCCGAAGAGGCCCACCGCCGTGCCGGTGTTCGCGTCCACGAACGACACGCTATAGAGGAGATTCGTCGTTCCGCTCATCTGCGGCGTCCAGGTGGCACCCCCGTCCGTGGTCCGGAGAATCGTCCCGGTGATTCCCACCGCGGTGCCGGTGTTCGCGTCCACGAACGACACGCCACGGAGCGTATCCGTCGTCCCGCTCGTCTGTAGGGTCCAAGTTTCCCCGCCGTCCGTCGTGTGGAGAATCGTTCCCGCGTAGCCCACCGCGGTGCCGGTGTTCGCGTCCACGAACGACACACCATAGCAACAATTTCCCGTCCCGCTCATCTGCGGCGTCCAGGTGGCACCCCCGTCCGTCGTCCGGAGAATTGTATCGCCCACCGCCGTGCCGGTGTTGGCGTCCACGAACGACACAGCATCGAGACCACCGGTCGTTCCGCTCGTCTGCGGCGTCCAGGTGGCACCGCCATCCGTCGTCCGGAGAATCGTCCCGAAGGCGCCCACCGCGGTGCCGGTGTTCGCGTCCACGAACGACACACCATAGAGAGTATTCGTCGTCCCGCTCGTCTGCGGCGTCCAGGTGGCGCCCCCATCCGTCGTCCGGAGAATCGTCCCGCGGTAGCCCACCGCCGTACCCGTGTTGGCGTCCACGAATGACACAGCAACGAGATAATCGGTCGTGCCGCTCATCTGCGGCGTCCAGGTGGCACCGCCATCCGTCGTCCGGAGAATCGTCGCGAAGCTGCCCACCGGGTACGGGGCGCCCACCGCCGTGCCGGTGTTCGCGTCCACGAACGACACGCCAGAAGTTGCCTTGCGGCAGCGGGTTTTGCCAGAACCAACCGGACTGAGCCAACGACGCGCTCGATGCAATCGCTCCCAAACCGATCAGCGAGGCTCGAATCGAAAAGGCAAGTTTCATCTGACCGAGTTTCATGTGACATGCCCCCTCGCTCCAGCCAGTTCTCGACGGTGCAGATCCTCGACGGCTGTGTCAAGGGAGGACTGCCCAATTCAGCTTAGCCTCAACAATTTAAAGGCCGCCGGTAGTTGTCCGGAGAATCGTCCCCAATCCTCCCACCGCCGTGCCGATGTTGGCGTCCACGAAGGACACTCCAGAGAGATCATTCGTGGTCCCGCGCAGTGGTGGCGCGTTTCTTCCCTGAGCCGCTTTCGTTCTCGAGCTCTCCTGGAAATCGGTGCAGAAGCTGGAGTACGGCACGACGGACCTGAAGATCAGCACACTACTGAAGCTGTGCCGCGCTTCGGCGTGACGCTCCCGGAGCTGCTGCGATTCGAGCAATCCAAGAGATGAATTCTCCTGCGACGGGGGGACTTACTACCAGCGTCAGGTGTACCGGGCCCAGCGATGCTACTTGCAAGCCGTTCAGGCACTCGTCCAGGTTAGCTGCCTGCTCATCCCTATCCTTGAGGCGATCAGCGGCAAAAACCGGACCCAACCTGGGCGTGATTGCATTCAAGAGGTCACCGGAGCCACGAAGCGAAACAGTTAGAACGCTTAGAGGCCGGCGATCCCAGTGGGCTGGCTTTTGTGTACGTTTGTACATACACTGGTTGAGTGCCCTTTCAGTGGGACCCTCGCAAGGCCAGCGCCAACTTGCGCAAGCACCGAGTGGACTTCGCCGATGCAGTTGGGGTCTTCGAGGACCCGCGGGCACTGACGATGGAAGACCTATATCCGGAGGAGGAGCGGTTCCTCACTCTGGGTCTGGACTTCTTGGGTCGAGTCTTATTGGTGGTCTGGACGTGGCGAGGAGATGACATTCGGTTGATTTCAGCCAGAGGCGCAACACGACGAGAGCGTCGACAGTACGAGAGAGAGGAGTAGCCAACCATGCGCAGGGAATACGATTTTCACAGGGCGAAGCGCGGTCCAGTCCTGCCCATCGAAAAGGGCAAGACGCGAATCACTATCCGACTAGACAATGAAGTCCTGGGTTGGTTCCGTAGCCAAGTGCACGCCGCGGGAGGTGGCAACTACCAGAAACTCATCAACCAGGCGCTGCGCTCGTATGTGGCTGACCAACAACAGCACGAGCCGCTTGAATCGGTAGTCAGACGCGTCGTTCGAGAGGAACTGCGAAGCGGACGAGTGGTAAGGCGTCAGAGGAAAGCTGCGGCTGGAGGCCACCGTTAGCCCACAGACTTCGCACCCAATTGTGAACGGTTGTGACCCGTTGGTATCTATTGTCGCGCTGGGTGCAAGGTGTCGCTTGCGAAGTAATGGGTTTTATTGACTATCACTCCGTAATGGCATTCAAGAGGTCACCGGTTCGATCCCGGTTAGCTCCACAAGTTTTTTTCGAATCTGGCCGCGCGCCTCACCATCCTCCGACAGATGAACAAACCCACGGACCGAGATTCCTCAGCACCGCTGCCATACCCAGAGAGCCTCTGCCATCGCTGCGCCGCCCCTCCTCGGTACATCGTGGCGAGAACCTCGGTCTTCATCATGTGCCCGCTGCTTCCCGCCAAGTACCCGCGCCAGCCCGTGCGCGAGTGCGCGCTCTATCGTCCTCTGCCGGAAGGAAACGACCAGTGATCGAGATGGCTGGGTACACCCCGTCCGGTAATGATCACGATGAACGGAGACCGCGACGTCCCCTCGAAAGCGTAATGCCCTGCGCCAGAAGGTGTCGTGTATCTCCACACCAGGGAGATAAAAATGTTGAGGTCAAAAGCGTCACAACAGTCCGACCCCTCACCCAGGGCGGGGGGCTTCGGTGCGGAGTAGCGCGAGCGTCCCGCTCCAGGGCAGGCTTGCCGTTTGCAACCAGCAGGGCACGTATGAGATTTAGCCGGCATGAACGAGCAGGAACGAACCATGGTTGCGTACCACGAGTCTGGCCACGCACTGGTGACTGAACTGGTGCAGCATGGCGAACCGGAAAAATCAGCTCTTTGGCGTCGAACCAAGGCTGAGCACGATGCATGGCGGGAATGACTTGGGGGTGAGGCTGGTAATTAGCAGGTGACAGCCCATCGCCCGGAAGGCAACCATGACACACCCCTGGCATGATCTCAGTCCTGGTGATCAGGTTCCACGTGAGTTCTATGCGGTGATCGAGATTCCTTTGGGGTCCAACATCAAATACGAACTCGACAAGGGTAGTGGACTAATCCGAATGGACCGCGTGCTTTATTCAGCTGTCTTTTATCCCGCGAATTACGGCTTCATTCCTCATACGCTGGCCGAAGACCATGATCCTCTCGATGTCCTGGTGCTCTGCCAGCATCCTGTGGTGCCATTGACCGTGATGCATGCTCGGGCGATTGGTCTGATGACCATGATCGACTCGGGAGACAAGGACCACAAGATCATTGCTGTTGCGACGGCTGATCCCGAATACAATTCCTATTATGAAGCCAGTGAATTGCCGCGGCACAGGCTACTGATGGTCCGCAGGTTCTTTCAGGATTACAAGCAACTGGAGGGCAAGGTGGTCGAAGTGGACGAAATCCTGCCCGCAGCGGCGGCGTATCCCGTCATTGAGGATGCCCTCGCTCAGTACGTCATAAAACATCGAGACGGATATCATTCTCGATAGAGAATAAATTGAGGAGCGAATTGCGCAGGCGGCTTTGGTCCGTTGCTCGATCGTCAGATTCTGAAACGCGGCGAATGCCGCAACCAAATAGGGCACGACATGACTGCGCCGTGCCCACCAGAGCGCCTCAGAACGCTCGCCGGACGCTCCTCACCACCCAGCGAATCGGAAGCGTCCGACGGGGACGACCTTGCCCTCGATGAGTGCGTCAAGCTCTCGTTTATTTTTTACGAGGAAGCTTGAAAAGGATTTCTGATGACCCTTCTTCGCGCGTATGTAGAGGATGACGCTCGCTGCGGACCACTGCTGTTTCTTCTTGGATGGTCCACCGCCGCTGCTCCACTTGCACCCAAGCGCCTTGCACGCTCGGTTAAGCCCAGCAACCAGCTTTCACCGGATTGCTCAGAATTGCACCGGAGTGCATCAGATTGTCACGGTGGTTGCTGAACGACCCTCCCAAGTAGTGGATACGACTGCGACTTGGTCTAGATGGCATTCAAGAGGTCACCGGTTCGATCCCGGTTAGCTCCACTCAAAACTATTTGAAGTCGCTCCGATTTTTGGTTTCTTGCGCCAACGAAATTCTTGCGCATCGCGTTTGTTGCCGTTGTGTTGGCGTGGCTTCCTACTGAACCACGCGGCTTCCAGCTTTGGGCAGCTCCGGAACGGACGGAATCTCACGGCTAAGGTCCCGTCCGATGTGGCGCGCCAGCTTCGACGCTTCTTAAGCCAGGAACTTTGCAGCAAAGAGGCGCATTTCGGCGATTTGTCGCTCGTCGAGCGTGAGTTCGCTCAACCTTTGAATCACGGGTCAGTGCATAGCATGCGGAGCGGGCGCCCCGTCGGACCAGTTGCCAACCCAAACGAGAAAGATGGTCATCCGGTCTTCGGGGTCATCTGCCGCGAGAACTGGCGAGCCCGGCAGATTCGCAGCCCAGCTCTTAGCCGCGTCGCCCGGAACAAACCACATCAGGTGTGGATGCCAGCTTTTATCGTGGTCGCTTAAGTACTGCTGCTTCGACATCATGTAGCACATCGCGCCGGTCTCCAGCGCCGGCAGTTCCTTCCTGTCCAGTGACGATTTGACCGCCTGTGCGATCTCCGTCTTTGATCTTCCTCCCAGCACCAGTTTGGCCTTCATCAGCACGGTGGGCAGATAGGTTCTTGCGGCTGGCGGATTAACACAGATGGGGGCCCTGACTTTGGGATTCCAGAACTCCGGAGCATTAGTGGCGGCACCCCATGATCGTTCCACCAGACAGACAAAACCATTCCCGCCCTTCACTGCGGTCGTATATCCGTCCCGTCCCAGCACCAGCACTTCGGCTCCGTCCGAAATGGATACTGGAGCAGCACTGCGAGCCAGCGCGATTTCAGAATCCTCGTCCGGCATCAAGTACTGATTGAGAGGAGCCATGGCCGGATAGGGAGACTTCTCAGCCTGCGCGCGTGCCTGCCAGGTTGCGCCGGGTAAGACAACCTGCACAAGGAATGCGAGAGCGAGAAGCCTGATCGTCTTCATCTGCATGGAACGCTCCGGCATCGAAGCAGGGAGACCTGGCAACCACCTTTCACCGGATTGCCCCGAATTGCACCGGCTTGCATCGGATTGTCACAGTGGTTGCCGAACGGCCCTCCCAAGTGATGGACACTACTGCGACTGGGTCTAGATGGCATTCAAGAGGTCACCGGTTCGATCCCGGTTAGCTCCACTGAATCTGCTGAAGATTTTTTTCGAAAACGACGGTTTTGGGTGCATGGGTGCATAGTGGGTGCACTAGCCGGTCCGCGCCTGGCATGGTTGGCGGGGCCGGAACAGCGGGAGCGCAGCCGGGCAGGTCATCGACTAATCCGACACTTCCGCGGCCGAAGACGCGCTCCGAAGGTTGGTTCGCTTCCTCCGAGTACAGGCTGTTCTAGGTAACGGCGTCCTTTCTCAGGGCGGCCTGGGGCCGATGCGGGAGACAGGCGGGGCGGCAACTGTGCTTCGGCGGAAGTCGTTGCTCGCAGGCAACATCGGGTCTGCTCTGCGTTACGGCTAGGTAACGACTCCACGAGGGTGTGGCCGATCTGTTGCCGCGGTCTGCGTTACCTTCAGGGGATCCTGACTGCTAAAACGCGTAGCGATAAAAATAGGGTCGAGGGGTGAAGCGGGGAATGGGCAAAGGCGTGAGAAGCGCCTGCCCGGTAACTCGTGATTGCCGCCAATCCGACAATCTCCCGGTCGCATAGAATGCCGATAGATAGTTCCAGTCTGAAGCGCACCAGTCGCTGATCCACTGGTCCCGATCCACAATCCCACACTCTTGCAAAAGCGCGAGGCCGTAGCGGCTGGCTTCGCGCTCGTATTGGCGCGCCTCCTCGAGAATTTCGGCCGGCACTCCGGGTCGAACCCGTGCGTCCAGCGTCCGATAGGAGGGGACGGTATTCCACTGCACGCTGTGGCCGAAGAGGTGAGCCAACACGAACAGCGCCAACTCGGGATCGTTTGCCGTGTGGAGGCCGATCTCGGCGCCATTGAAGGTGCCGGTATTCGGTTTGGGAAGGTCACCCACGAAGAGGTGAATGCCGTAGGACTCGACCTGGCCTCGCATCTTGGCCAAGTCGTCTTCCCATCTCGCGACTGCACTGTCGATGGACGGAAGCATGCGATTTCGGGACTCGCCTCCGGTGCGATGGGGATCATCTCCGAGAGATCCCAAACAATATGTTAATCTCGAATCATGTCTACCTCGGGCACCAGTACCTTGCCGATTTGGGCGGACGAGTTGCGGCGGCGATACCTGCGGGGCGAGTCGTCCCAGTTTGTGCTCCACGGAAACGTGCATGACCTTACCTTTGTCGACGGCAAGCTGCTGACGCTTTCGGAGTTCCTTTCGCAGGTCTTGCTCGATCGCTCCAAGGAAACGATCGCGCTCTACAACGTCTCCACTGGGGTGCGGTTTTCAAAACGCAAGCTGTCGCTGGACGGGCTGGAAGAGCTGATGGTCCACAAGGATCCGGCCAAGGTACTGCCGCTGCTCGAGCGCGCTTTGAACACGGAGGACAAGCTGGCGGTGATTCTGGAGTACGCGGACACCATCGCCCCGGCAGGGGAAACGTCATTCTCGACAATCGACGATCGCGCCGCGGCGGTGACCTTGCACCGCTGGTCGCTCTCCCGCACGTTGGAGAAATCGGATTCGCTGGTGATCCTGACGCTGGAAAACCTATCCGAGCTTCATCCCAAGCTGGTCTCCAATCCTCGGCTGGCCAGCGTTCAGATTCCAATGCCGGCCGATGCCGAACGGGCGGCGTTGATCGCGCATCTCGATCCCGACTTGCCGCCGGAAGACGTGGAGCGCTACGCGGAGATCACCGCCGGGTTGAAGCTGATTCAGGTGAAGGCGATCCTCGCTCCGCCTGATGCCGCCAGCGACGACTTCGAAGATCGCAAGCGGTACCTGCTGGAGCTGCTCTCTGCCGGCCAGGCTCCCTCGAAGCAGACCGTGGAGCGCGCGGAGAAGCTGGCCGGAATCACCAAGGGGATGGGCCGAGAGGCGATTCGCAAGCTGATCGCTCCCGAGGGCAAAGCGCCCGCTTCGTCGGCGGAGGCCCGGAGTCAGATCGACCGGCTGATCGCAGCGCGCAAGCGGGAGATCATTGAACGCGAATGCTTCGGGTTGATCGAGTTCGTCGCCCCTGCGCACGGCTTCGAGGTGGTGGGCGGCCTGGAGGACGTGAAAAGGGAGCTTCTGCGGGTGGCTTCCAATATTCGCGAGGGTCGGCGCAACCGATGTCCGATGGGCATTTTGTTTACCGGGCCGATGGGGACCGGAAAGACTTTCGTGGCCGAGGCCTTTGCCAAAGAATGCGGGCTGACCACCATCAAGCTCAAGAATTTCCGCAGCAAGTGGGTGGGGGCGACCGAGGGAAATCTTGAAAAAATCCTCTCCGTGATTCAGGCGATCGGCCAAATCATCGTGGTAATCGACGAAGGCGATCGCGCCTTCGGCGGGGGCGACGGAGACGGAGATGGCGGCACTTCGTCTCGGGTGATCGGACGAATCAAGGAATTCATGAGCGCCACCGAGAATCGGGGCCGGATCCTCTTCATCCTCATGACCAACCGACCCGACAAGCTCGACGTGGACATCAAGCGGTCCGGGCGGCTCGATCGAAAGATTCCATTCCTTTATCCGCAAACCGCCTCCGAGGTGGTGCAGGTGTTCAAGGCCCAGTTGCTGAAGAACAAGATCAAAGCCGAGATCGAGTTTCCGCGCGACGAGCCGCTGCTCAAACCGATCGTCGGATATTCAAACGCGGACATCGAAGCGATCGTGATGTTGGCCTACGATTATGCTTCCGAGCGCGGTCAGGACCGGAAGGAGACCAGCGGTGCTCAGGACTTCACCGTCACTTCGGGCGATCTGGAACGGGCGATTGCGGACTATCTGCCATCGCGTGACGTGGTGATGCTTGAGTACATGGAGCTGCTGGCGGTCTTTGAAGCCTCCAATCGCCAAATGCTCCCCAAGAAGTTCGCCAACATTCCGGTGGAGGAACTGCAGGCCAGGCTGGGGGTGCTACGGGCCCAGGTTGGTTCCCGGCGCTAAGCAAGCTCAAGGGTAGACCGATGGTCATTCAAAGGCCGAGGTTTCGTTGATTCCTCGCGTTGGTTTTCGTAGCGTGCCCCTCCAAATGAAAGAGAAAAAAGGCCTCGGATCCACCGTGCTTGGATGGTTCGTGGTGAAGGACGAGCCCTCGCGGCCGGAATCCACCGAGGATCTGATCGCCAAGTACGCCAACGAGCAGGGTGCCGAGCTTCCACCGGAATTGACGCTTCCGGGAAACCTGCCTACCGCGGTACACGGAAAGATCGATTTCGCCGGCGTCTTTAAAGCCGCGGGAATCGACCAAACCGCACAGAGCCGCGTCGACCAGGCTGCCAACCTGCTCAAGACTTTGCCCACCGAAGCCACCCGGGAGGTCAAAAAGCAAATCGTCGAGGCATCGCTGAAGGCGTTCGGTTTCCCGATCGATCGGATCATCGAGGCCGGCGCTCAGGAGATCCAGGCCCTCGAGGTTTGCATTCGCACCGGGCAGAAGAGCACCCAGGAGGCTCTGGCGCAGTCGCAGAATCGCCTGGAGCAGCTCAATGCGGAGATCGCCAAGGTGAAGAAGGAAATGGCGGACCAGGCGACCGCTCAGGAAACGCTGACCCAGAATTGCAACCAGTACAAGTTGAAGGTGCAAGAAGTGCTCGAGTTTTTCGGGCAAGAAGCGGTCGCGCGCGTGGTTCGAGAATCCCCCAAGCTTCACGAGCCTAAGTGAACGCCGGATAAAGGAGTCAGAGCATGGCGGAGAGCATCAGTTTGTTCAAAAGACTGGCGAACTTGTGGAGGGGGTTCGTCAGCCTGTGGATTTCCGATATCGAGAAAGAGCACCCCGAGATTGCCTACGAGAATGCGATCAACTCGATGATCGAGAAGTACTCGCAGCTCAAGAAGGCCACCGCGGCGATCATCCGCCGGCGCGAAGACGTCAGCGAACGCCTCTCCGTGCAGTCCAAGGAGCTGGCGCAGGTCAACGGCGACTTGAATACCGCGGTCGAGACCAACCAGGATGATCTGGCGGTGGTGCTGATCCAGAAAAAGAACGCCCTGGATAAGGAAACTGGCGAGCTCAAAGCGGACCTGGACGGGGCATCGAAAGATGCGGACTCCGCGAAGAGCTCGCTGATTACAGTCCAGGGAGAGATCAAGAAGCTGCGCGCGGAAAAGGACAACATGTTGGCGAAGATGGCCTCGGCGCAGGCCCGCATTCGAATCAGCGAGCAGTTGGACGGCTTGAGCGTGGATGCAGAGGTGAGGGCGTTGGACAACGTCCGAGAGCACATCCGAAACACGATTGCTGCGGCCAACCTCAATATCGAGCTCAAGTCGACCGATCTCGATCAGCGGCTGGCGGCTCTGCGCCAGCAGTCGGGCGACGTCACCGCCAAACAACAACTTGCCGAGCTGAAGGCTGCCGCGGCAGCAAAAAAGGCGTCACAAAAAACGATGTAGCCCGGCCGCTCCCATTTTCTGAAAGGAGTCTCACGTGAAGCTTACTCCGCTGGCGAAAGTGTTCGTTGCGTTGGTGGTGCTGGGGGTGATCGCCTATACCGGGTACCACTACTACGGGGAGCAAATCCGGGCGTGGTCTCAGGGAGAGTCGAGCAACCTCTCCCGAGGCGAGAAACCCAAGTCTCCCTCCCCGCCGCCCGCGGTTTCGAAGGAGGATTTTGGAAAGCTGAAGAATACTCCCGATCCAGACCGCAAGGCGGGCGTCACCGGCGTGCAAGCGAGCAACGTGGGCGGTGGCAAACTGGGTCGCAAACTGGTGGTGGGCATCAACACCTGGGCCGGTCACGCGCCGGGAATCGTGGCCAATGGAGGGCTGGACAGCAGCGGTCCGGGGACGATCTACAAATCCAAGTACGGCCTGGACGTTCAGTTTGTTCTCCTCGAGGACCCTCAGGCCAAGCTCACCTCATTCATCAAGGGTGACATCGATTTGATGTGGGACACGGTGGATTCCTGGGGGCGCGAGGCTTCCTCGCTGGCGGAGCAAAATCTTGGGGGAAAGGCGATCATCCAACAGGACTGGTCGCGAGGAGGAGACGGCATCGTGTCCCTCAACTCGATCAAATCGGTCGAGCAATTGAAGGGAAAGACGATCGCCACCACCCGGTATACGCCGTCGCACTGGCTGCTGCTCTATTTGTTGGCCCAGTCTGGGCTCTCCACCGAGGACAAGAAGGAGATCGAGAGGAATTTGGTGTTCACCAACGAGGCTCCGCTGGCCGCCGCCGCCTTTCGCTCGAAGAAAGTGGATGCCGCGGTGACCTGGGAGCCCGACCTCTCGGCGGCGGTGAAAGCCCGCGACGATGAAGCCCACATCCTGGTCTCGACTTCGGCGGCCACCAACGTGATCGCCGATTGCCTGGTCGCGCGACAGGATGTGATCGACAAAGGTCCGGCCACCCTCCGGGACTTCGTACACGGCTGGTTTGATGGGATCGACTCGATTGCCAAGGATCCCACCAACGCTTACGTGGTGACCGCTAAAGCGCTCAAGCTCACCCCCGACGACGTGAGCGGGATGCTCTCCGGCCTGAAGCTCACCCCCTTCGCCGACAACGCGCTTTTCTTTGGGCTGACCGGGGAGCACTCGCAGTTCGCGACTTTGTTCGACACCGCTTTTGTGGTTTGGCGCAAGCAAGGGGTGATCAATAAGGCGGTGGATGCCAAGGACTTCGTAGACACTCGCTTCGTCTCCGCTCTGGCCGATCAGTATCAGGGCCAGAAGGTGGTGGAGCCGTTCAAGTTCGATCCCAAGGAGGCGGCGAAAAACCCTCAGGCGCGAGCGATCCTCAACAAGTCGCTGACCATCTATTTTACGCCCGGCTCGGATGAGATCATGCAAGGCTCTTACTTCACCTTGGATTCACTGGGCGACACGATGACCGCGTTCGGCAACACCTTCCTCCGGATCGAAGGGAACACCGACATCACCGGCTCCGCGCAATTGAACAAGACGTTGTCCCAGAAGCGGGCGGGCTCGGTGAAGAAGTACCTCGAGCAACACTTCGGAATTCCCGATTCGCGGTTCCAGACCATTGGTCGCGGCGCATCCAACCCGGTGGCCTCCAACGAAAGCGAAGCCGGCCGCCAACAGAACCGGCGCACGGATATCAAGGTCATCCTCAACGCCCCATAATGGCCCAACTGCCCCAGCCGGCGGCGAAGGCCCCACCCGTTGAGCCCGCCTCGCGAGTCAAGCTGGCCGAGGCCGACGCGGAGCGACACAGTCGCGAATCGCTGTGGGCTCTGCGCAAATCAATCCCGCGCTCCTACCGCCTCCCCTTGATGCTGGCGATGCCGCTGTTGGTGACGGCCGTCTGGTGTTTTCTCACCCTCGGCTCCCATCCGCTGGTGAATGAGCTGTTTCTGCCCTCGCCGATTCGGGTGCTGCAGGCAACCTTGCAGATGCTCTTCCAGCACACCCTGGTGGACGCGATCGTCGCCTCCGGCCTGCGGATCCTGATCTCTTTCGCTGCCGCCGCGGCGCTCGCCTTACCACTGGGAATTGTGATGAGCGCCTTCGAGCCGATCAATCGCCTCTTGGAGCCGGTGATGGCTCCGCTTCGCTACATGCCGATCTCGGCGTTCATTCCCTTGCTCATTCTCTGGCTGGGAATTGGCGAGTCGCAGAAGATCGCCTTCTTATTCCTCGGCGTATTCGTCTACTTGCTGCCAGTGGTGGTCAACGCCATCCGCGCGGTGCCGGAGGAGCTGGTGCAGACCGCGCTCACCCTCGGGGCAACCAAATGGCAGGTGATTAGAACGGTTCTCTTGCCCGCCGCGTTGCCGGACATCTTCGACAGCTTTCGAGTGATGAATGCGATCTCCTGGACCTATGTGATCCTCGCCGAATACGTGAACGCCAGGCAGGGGCTGGGCTACATGATCCAGCTTGCTGGTACTCACCTGCACACCGCCCAAGTCTTCTCCGGGATTCTGATCATTGGATTGATCGGCCTGGCCACCGATGCGCTGATCCGAGGCATCAATCGCTGGGTGTTCCGATGGCGCGAGCAGCAGGAGGGAACGTGAGCCGCGACCCTCCAGCGACGGCCGCGGGCGAGGTCCCCAAGCTTCAGCTTCGCGATCTACACGTGGTTTATCGATCCGCCAGCGGAGAAGACGTGGAGGCGGTTCGTGGGATCGACTTCAGCATCGCCAACAAGCCGGCGGTGGGGGAAATCGTGGTTTTCCTCGGGCCTTCGGGGTGTGGCAAGTCGACGCTTCTCAAGGCCGTGGCGGGCTTGCTGCCTCCCAGCCGAGGAGAGGTTCTGGTGGATGGGGTCAAAGTGGAGGGAGTGAGCCGCGAACGGGGAATGGTCTTTCAAGCGTACACCTCGTTTGGATGGCTGACCGTGCGGGAGAACGTCGAGTACGGCCTTAAGCTGCAGGGGTTGCCCAAGGCCGAGCGCCATCAGATGGCCGAACGCTACCTGCAAGCGGTGGGTCTCAAAGACTCGGCGGAGAAGTACCCCAAGGAACTCTCCGGCGGGATGAAGCAGCGAGTGGCGATCGCGCGGACTTTGATCAACAAACCCAAGCTTCTGCTGATGGACGAGCCGTTCGGCGCACTGGATCCGCAGACGCGTTGGGGGATGCAGGGGTTGCTGATCGACATTTCGCGCACCGAGGACAACACCATTTTGTTCGTGACCCACGACGTGGCGGAAGCGGTATACCTCGCGGATACCGTGTTCGTGCTCTCTCAGCGACCCGCGCAGGTTCTCCATCGAGTAGAGGTTCCTCTCTTCGCCGAGCGCGACCTGGCTCTCAAATCGAAGCCCGAATTCCGCGACGTCGAGAAGCACCTGCTCGAGCTTCTCTATAAGAAGCAGTGAACGACGAGAAACCCACACCGCCGTACGCCAAGTACGCTTTTGCCAATCCCTACAACTACGCCTTGCTGGGAGGGGTCGGTGCGGCGGCGGTGCTCACCGGCAATTGGTGGTTGGCGCTGGCGGGTGCGGGGATGGAGCTGATCTGGATGCTCTTCGCGCCCGATTCGCGCCTGCTGAGAAAAACCTGGTTCGACAAGCGTCACCAGGCGGAGTTGGCCGTGGCTCGCGAGAAGGAGATCGAAGCGAAGCTGCAGCTGCTTCCTGAACCAGAATCGATCCGATTCACCACACTGCAGCAGAAGCAGAAACAGATCAACGAGCTGGCCCACCAGAATCCGGCCTTTACGATGGAGTTGTTGTCAAACGAGATCAAGAAGCTGGATGACTTGGTCCGGGCGTTTCTGGATCTGTCATTGACTTGCGTTCGCTACGAGGAGTACCTCCGGTCGGTCAACCTAGAAGAGATCGAGAGCGACTTGCGTCGATACCAACGGGTTTTGGAAAAGGAAGAGGCCGACAAGCGGCTGCTGGCGCAGAAGAACATCGCGATTTTGAGCAAGCGCAAAGAGAAGTATGCGGAGATTCACAACAATCTTTCGTCCGCGCGCGGTCAGCTCGAGCTGATCGAAAACAGTTTCCGATTGTTGGCGGATCAGATCGTCACCATGCGGTCTCCCCAGGAGCTCAGCGGTCAACTCGACGAGCTGCTCGATGGAGTGGAGGCGGTGCGCCAGACCACCCGCGAGACCGAACATTTGCTGCAGCCGACCTAGCGCGGTCGAGCTACTTCTCGAGAACCACCACTCTGGGCTTGGCCGCTGCGGTTTCGAGGTAGATCAGCTTTGTCGGCGAGAGGATGTACGCGACCGTCTGGCCGCTGCTGTCAAGTGCGCCCCGGCCCGACGGTACAGCGGTCGCAGAAGACGAATAAGAGGCGTTGGAAGAGCTCTGGTTGGGCGCCAGGCCGGTAGGCGTCGAGTCATCCTCGGTGGCGGAGTAGCTGCCGTGCCCATCAAACGTGATGGCTCCGCTCGCGATCGTCCTGGTGGCTGCTTGCGCCCCCTCCATGCCGAGTTTTTCAGCGCGGCGCGGGCATCATCGCGAGCGTGATAGTTGCTGGTGCGGGTTGATGCTGGCGACGAGGATTCCCCACGAATTCACGGTGAGTCCTCAAGACGTATCGTTGCACTCGCGGCAGAGCCTTCAGCGCAGGCCGCTGCGCTCTCGGCCGCCGGGCTTACGCGCGATTGTCCGGAAGTTTCTACTCGAAGATCGCACCACACCCCGTGAGCCTCGAACGGCGTATGTTGCGCCCTGCAGCACCAACGCAGGGGTTCACATGGCGACGTACATCACACTGCTGAAGTTCACAGAGCAAGGCCTCAAGACGATCAAGGAGGGCCCCAGCCGGCTCGAGAGGGCCAAGCAACTCGCCCGCTCGATGGGGGGGCGGAGATCAAGTCGTTCTACCTCGTACAGGGCCGCTACGACGCCGTCGTCTTCGCGGACGCGCCGAGCGACGAAGTGGTCGCGAGGTTCTCGCTGGCCATCGGTTCTCTGGGCAACGTCCACACCGAGACGCTGCGAGCGTTCACCGAGGACGAGTACCGCAAGATGGTCTCCGCACTGCCGTGAGCCCAATTGGAGGCGGCGCCTTATGGGCTGCAGCTCGGCGGAGTGGTCGATAGGAACCGAACTTTGCTGTCCAGCAAAGGCGTAACCGCCGCCCCGCCCACAAACCCATGCCCGCTTCTGCTCAGGGCCCGGCAGGGAGGGGAACCTCTAGGGCCACGACGCCGTCTTCGCCACGCTCGGGCCACAGTCCGGGCGCGGCCTCGTGCACGAGGCTGCGCACAAGCGAATTCCTCTCGGCCAGCTCGCAGTGGAAGGCACGCACGCCCCGCTCCCGGGCCGCCTCGGTCAGGCGAAGGAGCAACAACCGCCCCAGGCCCCGGCCTTGGAACCCGTCCACGACCGTGGCCGCGACCTCCGCTCGCGCGGGGTCCTGTTCGAAGCGCAGGAAGCGAACGATGCCGATCAACTCGTCGGGCGCGTTCTCCAGGCAGGCCACGATCGCAAAGTGCATCTCACCATCGACGTCGCTCAGCTTCCGTAGCTCGTCAGGCGACAGCTCGGACTTGCCGCAAAGGAAGCGCAGGGCACGCGTGCGCTGCGAGAGGCGCGCGAAAGCCGCGGCGAGGCGGCCCGTATCTCCCGGCCCGAGCGGCCGCAGCACGACGCGCGTTGCATCGGCCAGCGCTGCGCGCTCCGAGTAGCTGGCATCGTAGCGGCGGATGCGGAGCAGCGCTTCGGTCGAGCACATGGCGCTGCTCAGCGGACGACCAGCACCGGCTTGGGGCATATCTCTACCAGCCGATCTGCCACGCTGCCCATGAGCATGCGCGCGAGGGTGCTCCGTTCGCGGTGGCCGACGACCACCAGGTCCACGTTGTAGCTCCTGGCGACGCTCGCCAGCGTCGCTGCCGCGCGCCCGCCGACCACGAGCGTCTCGCTGGCGACTCCGCGCCGCACCACCGCAGCGGCGACCTGCCGGACCAGGTCCTCCCCGCGCTCGTGCTCCTCCTCCTCCCACACCGACGTTCGCGCCACCAACTCGGGGTCACCCAGCGGGTCGGGGGCGAACACCGCGCAGGCCAGGATCAGCCTGGCCCCCGTGGCCCGAGCCAAGTCCGCGGCGTAGTTCGCCGCGACGCGGGATTCCCTCGACCCGTCCACCCCGACCAGGATGCGCTTCACCCCGGCGCCGCCTCCGATCGCCACCAGGTCCACCGCGCGGGCCCTGGCCAGCCAAGCCGGCCTCGCAACCAGCGCGTGTTGCATGACTTCCTCCTGCTGGCGCCACAGCTGCCGACGTCGAAGGACAGGCACTCACGAAGCGTGCCAGAACGCATGGCCCGCCGCAGAGCGTCGGACGATGCTCTTTACCGACGCGCCAGCCGGCTCGTAGGCGACGCCGGCACGGCGCAATCATGCCGTTTCGGCACGTCGCCTGCCGGAACGGCCGTGTGCTCGCGCAGCTTGGTGTACAGCGTCCTCAAGCCGATGCCGAGCGCCTTCGCAGCCCTCGCCCTCGTGCCGTAACGATCGAGATAGGCGAGGATCAGCTGCTCTTCGACCGCCGCCAGGGGCGCACCGAACTGCACGCGCACACCATCGGGATCGGCGGCGACGGTCGGGCGCGATCGGGCGTGCGGCAGCGCCATCCTATGCCGTGGCGGGAGCGCGTCGGCGAACGCCCCGGAGTCGATCGTCTCTCCCGACGCCAGCACGGCGGCGCTCTCCACCGCGTTCTTCAGCTCGCGCACGTTGCCCGGCCAGTCGTATTCCATCAGCCGCTTGAGCGCGTGCGGCGCGATGCCGCGGATCTTGCCGTCGTTGCGCCGGTTAAAGTCCGCGATGAACGCGTGGATGAGCTCTGGGATGTCTTCCTTGCGCTCCCGGAGCGGGGGCACGACCAGCGTGACCACCTTGAGTCGGTAGTAGAGGTCCTCCCGGAACTTGCCCGCCGCTATCGCGTCCTCGAGCCGGCGGTTGGTCGCGGCGATGACGCTCAGATCGACCTTCACCTTCGCCATGCCCCCGACGCGGCGGAACTCCCCGCGCTCGAGCGCGCGCAGGAGCTTGGCCTGCGTGGAGGGGTCCATCGCGCTGATCTCGTCGAGGAACAGGGTCCCGCCGTCGGCGAGCTCGAACAGGCCGCGCTTGAGCTCGCTCGCGCCGGTAAACGCGCCACGCTCGTGGCCGAAGAGCTCGTTCTCGATGATCTCGCGGCCCAGCGTGGCGCAGTTCAGCGGCACGAACAGGTGCTGGCGGCGGGGACCGCGCGCGTGGAGTGCGCGAGCGATCAGCTCCTTGCCGGTGCCGCTCTCGCCGAGGAGGAGGACGTTCGTCTTGTAGCGCGAGATCTTCCAGATGGCCTCGTACACGCGGCGCAGCGCCACCGAACTGCCGACCAGGCCGACGAAAGGGCCCGTCGGCGCGGCCGGGCCGCTGTGCTCGAGCACGCGCTGCAGCCGGTCCAGCACCTCGACGGGCGGAAGCGGCGCGACCAGGTAGTCGGCCGCGCCCTTTTGCATCGCGTCGACGGCGTCCTGCACGTTCGCGCTCGCGCCGACGACGAGCACGGGGATTCCCGCCGTGCGGTGCCCGGCGGACGCGATGATGCTCGAGATGGGCATCGTGCCGAGCTGGCGATCGACAAAGGCCGCCACGACCGGGAAACGGTCGAGCGCCGCCAGCGCCGCCTTCTCGGTGGCCGCCTCTACCAGCCCGAGACCATGGGCGGAAAGCGCCGAGCGAATCGAATTCATCGCGCTGCCCGGTCCGACGACCAAGCAGGAGCGCGATTCGTTGGCGGGCGTGACTCTCGGCATAGCGGCTGCAGAATCGGCATCATTCTACCTCATGCGTCCCCCCGCCGAACAGATCCATGCTGGAACGGCATGCCGGTTACTCCTCCAAAAGGTTCTTCACAAGCGCGACATAGGCGATCTCCGCTGTCTTGTCGCATGTTTCGTAGATCGCTGAGTCGTCCCCCTGCCGAAGCCAGAAGCCGCCTGCGTACGGAAGTGAGCAATCCGAATGAGGCACGCGCCTTGGTTGCCAATATCCTAGAGCCTAGAGCGGTGGGGCCGCCTGGCGATGTGCGATCAGCAGTTCGGCCGGATCATCAATATCAGCTCTTTCGTTGGACAGGCCGGCAACTTTGGGCAGGCCAACTACGCCGCCAGCAAGGGCGGGATTATTGCCTTTACGAAGACGGCAGCTCTTCTCTCGGGGGATGCGGGAGGGAGAAGTAGCGGTGACTCAGAAGAGGTCTTGTGTAACACTGCGTCGGGCAAGTTGCGACCTCGACGCGATCGAGCGGGCGATCGCGGCGCCGTTGACGATCGTCGCCGAGCGCCGACCCTGCACTTGAGCCGCCACTAGGACCGACCTCGATCGCCACGATCGCTTATCCTCGGCCGGCTTTCTTCGCCTCCATCAGCGCGCTGCAAGCCCCACCGCGGTGGGCGGAAGGCCGGAGGCGCCCGTCACCGGCTCGAGGGTGCCGTCACGTTGGACGCGAAAGGCGCTGATGGCTGCCGTTATGCTGTCGAGCGCATAAAGAAAGCGACTCCTCTCGGTCAGCGCCATATCGGTAGGCGCGCTGCCGGCGCCGGTGTCTCCGGCGATAGGGTGGAGCAGGACAAGGCGCCCGTCATGATCAATCCTGTAGGACGAGATCGAATCACTGCCCGTGTTGGAGGTGAAGGCGACCCGGCCGCTGCTGGCGATCACCACCCAGCAGGCCGCGCTCTGGTGGTCCGGCACGGAAGCCGAGATCGGCTGGAGAGCGCCATCGTCGCCCAATTGGTAGGACGAGACTGCGCTCGCGCCTTTTGCGCCTCCGAAGGCCTCGGAGACGACCAACAGCCCATCTCTGCGGAAGGCGAACCCGAACGGCGTCCGGCCGCTGGAGGCGTGCACCACCGGGCCCTCGGCGCGCCCGTCCTTCCCGACGCGGTAGACGTCGAGCTGATCGGTCGCCTTCTCCGTCACCACCAGATGCTCTCCGTCGGGCGTGAACTCGATCTGAGCGGGATCGGTGGCTTTACCGCTCAGCGGCCGCGTCGAGTCGAGCAGCGGCGCGAGCGCGCCCTTCTCTCCAACGCTGAATCCCGCGATGTTCCCCTCGCCTCCTGCGTTCAGCACGTAGAGCAAATCGTCGCGCACGGTGAGGCTGATCGGCCTGATGCCCCCCGAGGGCACGTGACCGACGAGCTCCATCGACGTGCCGTCGACTGCAAACGAAGAAATCTCATTGCTGCCGGCATCGACCGCGAACAGCAGATCCTCGTCTTCGGAGAGCACCAGCGCTCCTTGCGAGCCGAGCCCGGCCCCCGCCCCGCGGCCACCGGTGGGGAAGCTGGCGGCGAACTCGAGCTCGCCGCCTGTACCACGCCTGAACGCCAGCACCTCGTTGCCGGCAGAGTCGTTGCTGAGAGTGAAGACCGCTCCATCACCGGCCTGCGCCGTTCCAGCCATGGCAAGCGCCGCCAGCGCGCCGGCCAAGCACCATATCCTCGTCGATTCCATTCTCATCCTCCGTAAGTGGGCCGCCCCTGCGCTCCATCGCGCCGCGGCCGCCACCTAAACGCCCATTTCGCCGAGCGGGTTACGGTTGCTGACACCCGATCGACCGTAACCTCAGCGTGGGGCGAGGCGTATGGAGGGGGAGGGATGGCTTGACCGACGAGGAGCTTATGGCTGCCTACGCTGGCGGCGATCGCCGCTCGTTCGCGCTGCTCTTCCAGCGCTGGGCGCCGCGCATCCACGCCTTCTTCCTCCGCGCGCTGGGCGAGCCGCAGGCGGCGGACGATCTCCTTCAGGTCACCTTCTTGAACGTCCACCGCGCACGGCGGGCGTTCCGGCCGCTCTCCTCCTTGCGCAGCTGGCTGTTCAGCATCGCCGCCCATGCGCTCCACGACGAGCTCCGCCGGCGTAAGCGCCTCCCCCTGGCGCCCGAGGAGCAGCAGGAGGCGGTAGCCGAGGTGGTCGCCGCCGAGGACGAGCAGGTCTCGCTCGATTCACGCCGGCGGGCGCGGGAGGTGTGGGCCGCGCTGAACCACCTGCCGGAGTCGCAACGCGCCGTGCTCCATCTCCACCGCTTCGAGCAGATGAGCTTCGCAGAGATCGCTCAAGTGCTCGGCACCACGGAGGGCGCGGTCAAGCTGCGGGCCTTTCGCGCCTATGAAACTCTTCGCAAGCGGCTGCGCGGATCTTTTCACGAGGAGGGGCGGACTGCATGAAGTCCTGTCGCGACATCCAGGCACGAGCTGCCTACTTGGCCGCGCTGCCGGAGGCGGATTCAGAACGCAAGCTCGCCGTCGAGCACGCGCGCAACTGCCCGGCCTGCGCAGAAGCGCTCGCGGAGGGCAAGCGCGTGATCGCGATGATCGACAAGCTCCCGCCCCCACCGCCGCCATCCGAACTGGCACTGAAGCGCGCCTCCGAAGCGATCCTGCGAGAGCTGGGGACCCCACGCGGGCTCCTCGCGCGCCTGGGGACGAACGCGCGAACGGCATTGATCTGGGCGCTACCAATCGTGGGCGGGTGGGCCTTCGCCCTGGCACTGGCTAAGCACCGGGCCGAGGATCGCACGAGCTGGCTCTGGTCTGCCGCCTTCGCACTCTGCGCATCCATTCTCGGCATCGCGCGGTTGGATGCCTTGGGTGCCGGAGCGGCGGTCGCACTCTCGGGCATCTTCTCGGGCCTGATGGGATCAGGGGGGATGCTCTCTCCCGCGATCGGGATCAAATGCGTTCTGATCGAGCTGATTGCCGCATCCTTGCCCTTGGCCACCACCGTCTTTCTGGTGGTCAGGCGCCGAGCCCCGAACAGCGCCTGGCGCTTTTCTGCAGCCGCGGCGCTGGGGGCATTGGCCGGCCACGCGGGACTTCATCTGACGTGCCCCGTGCACACGGCCAGCCCACACCTGTTCGCGTTTCACACCGGTGGGGTGTTCTTGGCAGCGATGGTGGGCCTGGCCGTCTCCCGGATCCCGGCGCTCCGGCCGAGCCGTTAGCGCTTCTTCGTTCGGCGCGCATCCACTGGCGCGATCAGTTCGACACGGGTGTGCGGCGCGAGGCGACGGAACAGCCTATCCTTCTATGAAGCGGCGCCCCGAGGTCAACTCCCGTCCGCAATCCGCTTCTGTTCCTTCAGAAGTGCGCGAAGCTGAGGAAGGCCGATTGCCAGGCCCACGACCACCCCTACGATCGCCGCACACCAAGAGAGTCTTTCGACCCACGACCAGAAATCGGGACAGTGCATGTCTGAGGCGACCTACTCCCGCTCGCTCAACACGGAAAGTCAGCCAGCAACCAGCTTGCACCCGGTTGCCCAGAATTGCACCGGATTGCACCCGGTTGTCACGGTGGTTGCTGAACGACCCTCCCAAGTTGTGGACACTGCTACGAATTGGTCTAGATGGCATTCAAGAGGTCACCGGTTCGATCCCGGTTAGCTCCACAGGTTTTTTCTGATTCTGGTAACCAGTTAGGGGTGGTTGCCAGGGCACGCGTCTAGGAATGGACCAACTTCATTCGAGCGGAGCCAGCCCTTCGCCACGCTCGAGACAGCAGTCGGGCAATGAGTCTATCGGGCTCCAGCGCACTGATGCTGAATCTCAAGGGACGCAAATCCCCGCCACGCAATTGAGCCCGGCACAGCACGGCAGCGTGACACAGGACTGGCCGGTGCCGGCGCAAGATGCCGCGTTCGCTGCGGCCGGCGCGAGAATCGTTGCCACCAGCGGAAGTCCAATCGCGACATGCCCGATTCGTTTGAGAAGTTGGCGGCGGGACTCCATCCGACGCTCCAGCGGTCGATCGATGGGTTCGACCAAAAGGTTGGCCCTACTAAGCTGCTTCAGTGCCAGCCACACGATGCTTTCGTCGCTAGGAAGACCTGTTTCTCGATGCAAGGCCCTCGCGATCTCGTCTGCCGTCCGTACTCCGTCGCGCTGCTGCCAGACGTAGGCGGCCGCCCGATTGAGGCAGTGCGCTTTGTGGCGATCAAGATCATAGACCGGCAGCTCGTCGCCCAAAAGCTGCGTAACAGTTCTTTCTTTGCGTGCCCGCAGCGGCATTAACGCCATGACACAACCTCCCCCCTATTCATCAACGCGAGGGGCACCGGATTCCTATTCAGGCCTGCCACAAACTCGGCGATAGAACGCGCAACCCCCTCAGTCTCTCCCCGGAGAGTCTTGAGCGCTGCTGCTTGAGCCGTTGCCCGCGCGAGAGTGGCGAGCACCGAAGCTGGGCGGGTCCGAGCACAGAGCGCGTGGGACATCTTTGCGAGGACGGCCTGACCTTGAGAAAGCGCAACCGGTCGCCAGCGAGCGCCGGGCCTAAATTTCGTGAGGACAACGAGAGCCACCGGCAGGGACCGGGTGCCTACTGTCGCTCCCAATTCGGAGGGCAGGCACCGTCTTGGCTCTCCACCGCTTCGGATGGAGAGAGGCTTTGGGTAAGGATGGCCGCGCCCCCTCGCATCGAAAACACCGTATTCGTCCGACAAATACACTGCCCCTGCTCGCACCAAGGCCGCCACTGGGCTTGTCTTCCCGCTCTGCGTTGCGCCGGGAATAACGATGGCCTGGCCGCCCCAAGCCACTACGCCAGCGTGAACAAAAATCCACCGACGCGCCTTCTCGGCAACGCACCTGTCGAAGTCGGACTCGAGTTCTCGCAGGACGTCGCAGAAGTCAAGGAACGCGCAATTTGCCTGGCTCCCGCATAGGCGAGGTGAAAACGCCGTACGCCTCGCCAGCGTCCATCGAGACCTCCCTCGATGACCGAGTACAAGCTATCGACAGAAGTCGAGCCGAGGGGCTTCCATCCGGGCGGAAGCCGCTCGACAAGCTGATCAAGGACCTCAGGGTGATTCCCGCGGATCCCTATTCGGACGCCGTGGCTGACTCCGGTTAACGCCGCGGCCCAATCCAGTCGATTCAGTCTTTCCAAGCACGGGGAGGGATGGCGCACGCGAAGTTCCAAGGCATCGACGACTCTCAACGCCACCTACTCACAAAGGCTGGCCCGGCTTCGCTCACAGAAAGAATCAACCCAGGATCCCTTGGAGACACCTTAGCTTGTTGCCGAACTATTCTAGCTTAGCTCTTATAGGAAGTCAGGGCGACCGTGGATCATCCCGGCGACGTCAGTCACTTCGGCGCCAGCAGTACTCTCTTGATGAACAAGATTGCAGCGAGAACGCCCGGTCCGACGAAAATCTCCTTCATCGCATCGTGCGTCCACGTGCCTCTGCTGTAAGCAGATGTCGCAGGGCTGGTACCCATGGTTCGAAACCGCGGTGGTGAGATAGATTTCCGGCAGAAGGGTGTCCAATCAGGGACAGGCGCGCATTGGGGAACAAATTCGGTTCAGTGACGCCTCCAGCCGCTGTCGCCTCTGCGAGTGCTCCGACCGACCTGTTTGTCGGCGGTGGCGAAATGGCTGCACTCATGCGCTCGACCGACTGGTCCAAGACGAAGCTCGGTCCCGCCGAAGACTGGCCCAGAAGTCTGAAGACCATGCTTGGCGTCGTACTCGGGAGTCGGTTCCCGATGTTGCTTTGGTGGGGCCCGGACATGCTGCACCTCTATAACGATGCATATCGGCCCATCCTCAGGGACAAGCACCCTGCGTCGCTTGCCGCCCCAGCCGCGCAGGTTTGGGCCGAGGTCT
>WNFG01004973.1_pt1 | contig 28312 bp, 25 predicted proteins | sample 5400431 | NCBI WGS metagenome assembly WNFG01 (sample SAMN13153346, study PRJNA577476) | soil metagenome | isolation source: 120 cm saprolite under Douglas fir tree site 2 hole 3 replicate 2 | place: USA:California | collected 2015-04-18 | reverse complement strand
AGAAAACCACGAACGGACACATGGTCAATACTCTTCCAGTCACGTGAACCGACATAGGCGCCGAAACTTTCGAGATCACCGGCGTACGCCTTGATGGTATGCGGAGAGGCATTGCGTCCTCGCAGCGAGTTCAGGAATTGCCGAACCGCTTTTTCGACTTGGGTTCGAGGCTGCACGTCCTTTTGGCGCATTTCGCTAACGTGCCTTCGCCCGCGGATGGTGCTTCTGGTAGACATTCTTCAGGCGGTCGAGCGCGAGATGTGTGTAAACCTGCGTAGTCGAAATGTCAGCGTGGCCCAGAATGGTTTGCACGGTACGCAAGTCGGCGCCGTTTTCGACCATATGCGTGGCGCAGGAGTGGCGTAGCATGTGAGGCGATGCCTTGCGTTCGGAGCCGGACGAAGCATTCTGTACCATCTGCCAGACCCGCTGGCGAGTGAGTTTAACGCCGCGCTGACTAAGAAAAAGAAGCGGCGAATTCTTGCTGCATACCAGGATCGTGCGCGATTGACTGAGATATTGCGCCAAGGCATCCTGTGCCGATTTGCCTAAAGGAACGATTCGTTCTTTGTCCCCCTTGCCGCGCACCAGCACGTATCCCATATCAAGTTTCAGATCGTCAATCTTCATATTGACCAATTCTGACACGCGCAGTGCGCCCGCATAAAAAACCTCTAACATGGCGCGGTTGCGGGCGGCGATGGCGCCTGCTTTCTTGCTTTCGCGAATCGGCTGCGGACTCGCGAGCATGGCGTCCACCTCATCGCGTGCCAGCGACTTGGGCAGGACTTTCCACTGTTTCGGCGAATCAATGTTCAGTGTGGGATCGTGACCGATCAGTTTGTCCAAAAGCAAGAAGCGGTAGAGATGGCGCAGCGCAGAAAGCTTGCGTCCCACCGAGCGTCCGTCCACCTGGTTGGAAAACAGTTGCTGGAGGAAGTCGCGAACGTCGCCGCGGCGGGCGTCGGTCAGCACGCGCTTACGTTTCTCCAGGAATTCTGAGAACTGACATATGTCGGTGGTGTAGGCAGCGATGGTCAAGCGCGCCAAGCCCTTCTCGACTTTCAAGTAGTCGAGGAATCCCGACACCAGACGGCTATTGGATTCAGAAGGCATCAATTTGAGTATGCAAGTTATCGGACGCTGAGAAAAGTAATGAGGTGGATGCGAGTTCTCCCAGGCGAGAACTGCGAGACGCGAGCATCCTACGTATTCATGCTGCGCAACACGTCAACCGCATACAGCGCGCCTTGCGGCGTCTCTTCGTGTTTGAAGTAGGCAAAAACATTACGATTTTTGCGTAGATGCTCTTGCATTCGATCAACCATGGAACGGCGCTCGTCGGGAGTGTAGCTGGGCTTGCGATAACGGTAATAGCAAAAATCGGCGGTGACCACATCCGGAGTTGTTCGTTCCTCAGTTTCGGCGACGCACAACGCAATGTTACGACTGCGTAAGCAATCGAAAATTTCATCGGTGAGCCAGGATGGGTGGCGGAACTCAAATGCGGCACGCACGCCGCGCGGAACTGTAGAAAGAAAAGCTTCGAGCAGTTCCCTGTCAGCCTTCAGGTTAGGCGGAAGTTGAAACAATACGGGGCCAAGCCTGTCAGCACGCGCCAGCGCTTCAATCGTGCCCAGAAACCGTTTTACAAAATCTTCCGTGTCTTTGAGACGTTTGATATGAGTGATGACCTGGTGTGCCTTAATACCGAAACGAAATTCCGGCGGGCTTTCGTTGAGCCACTTCTCGATAGTGGTTTCCTTCACCAACTGTCGAAAAGTGAAATTGACTTCGACGGTATTAAGTTGCGTGGCGTAGTGCTTGAGAAAGTTCTTCTGAGCAAGTTTTTCGGGATAGAACTCGGGCTTCCAACTCGGGTAAGCCCATCCGGAGGTGCCAGCGAACAGTTGCGCCATGGCTAGAAATCCCGTGCCGCAGGCCTAGCGGCACCGAAACGTCCGAAGTGATTGTTACTCGATGCTTAGAATTAGCGAGGGACTTGCAGATTATACTCGCGACGCTTTTTTCCGAGGCGCGTTTTTCTTCTTCATTAGCGCGAGTTTTTTGCGAGCAGGTTTTTTCTGCGATGTCTTGGTTCCCGCTTTCGTTCTCGCGCCCGTTACCTTCTCTGCCTGGGCGGCCAAATCGACTGTTGCGGCTTCGGGTGCAACGCCAGCCAGCTTCGCCAGATCCGGCAACCTTTGCTTTAGCTTCTGCACCGGCTCGAACAGATCGCCTACTTTTTCCACTCGCTCGAGCACTTGACCGGCTTCGAAAACCAGCAACTTGGGATCTTTTTTCTTCAGCGTGTGTTCGACCTCTTCCCACGTCACCGGCGTCGAAACCGTGGGCCGTTCCCGGGCGCGCAACGAATATACCGAGATCGTCGTCTTATGCTCATCGTTCTGGCTCCAGTCCACAAAGACCTTGTTGGTGCGCAACTGCTTTTTCATGTCAGAAACGATGAGATCCTTATGCTCCTGCTCGAGCAATCGCGCCAAAGCATGGGCAAATGGCTTGGTTACGTCATAAGTGGTGGGCGTATTCAGAGGAACGTAAATTTGCAGTCCTTTGGAACCGGAGGTCTTGGGAAAACTTTGCAGTCCGAAGTGGTCAAAGATCTCGCGCACCCACAGTCCCACTTGCGCGCATTGCACGATATTCGCAGGAGGCCCGGGATCGAGGTCAAACACGATCATCGTCGGACACTCAATATTTTTGGCAAGGGAGAGTGAGGGATGGAGCTCCAGGGCTGCCAAATTTGCGATCCAAATCAGGGTAGGAAGATCGTTGGCAAGAATGTAGTTCACATTGCGGCGATTTCCATGACTCCAGATGGGCGCGGTTTTCACCCAGTCCGGCCGATGCATCGGGGCATTCTTTTCGAAGAAGAATTCGGCATCCACTCCCCCGGGATAGCGCTTCATGGTCAGCGGACGTCCGGCGAGATGCGGAAGCAGCAGGGGAGCGATCCGCGCGTAATAGTCGATCACCTGGCCTTTGGTGAACCCGGTCGCCGGATATAAGACTTTGTCCAGGTTCGAGAGCTTTAGTGTTCTGCCAGCAATTTCCACCACTTGTGATTCGCTCACGATGCCCCTTTTTGCAGCGGTCGACTGCGCGAAAGCTCTCTAGTATATCCGCCGCGATTCTGGGATGCCTTTGAGAGGGTCGGTAGGCTGGGAGTTTGTGGAACTCTTTGGCCAGTCAAAAAACGGAGGGTGTTGATCCCGAGTTTGACAATTCCCCTCTCCGCAACGTAACTTCGAATTCTTCCTGGTTTTTGGCACGCCCAACCGCTGTGGAGGCTCGATGAGATACCGCACAATCCGAAGCGCAATCGTATTACTTCTTCTTTCTGCCCTGGCAGCCGCGCAGGACCTGGCATCTTTCGAAAAACGTACCACCGTCAAGAATCTGGCAAACGGCCTCACGGTTGTTATTTACGAGCGTCCGGAAGCCCCCGTCTTCTCTTTCTTTACCCATGTCGATGCCGGTTCGGTACAGGATCCCCTGGGCAAGACAGGCCTGGCGCACATGTTCGAGCACATGGCCTTCAAGGGAACAGACAAGATTGGCACGACAAATTATGCCGCCGAGAAGGTCGCGCTGGAAAAAGTAGAGCGGGCGTATGCAGCGTACATTGCGGAGCGCGACAAAACTGTCGGGAGGGACGATCAAAAAGTCAAAGAACTGGAGAAAGCCTGGAAAGACGCCGTTGCTGAGGCGGACAAGTACGTCAAGCCTAACGAGTTTGGCGAGATCGTGGAGCGTGAAGGTGGTGAAGGGATGAACGCCTTTACCAACGACGATGAGACCGGGTACCACTATGGCTTTCCCTCGAACCGTGTGGAGCTTTGGGCATATCTCGAGTCCGAACGCTTTCTGCACCCGGTGATGCGGCAGTTTTACGATGAGCGCAACGTGGTTATAGAAGAGCGGCGCATGCGCACTGATAGCCGTCCCATCGGCCGATTGGTAGAACAATTCATCGCTTCGGCTTTCGAGGCTCATCCCTACCACAGGCCGACGATCGGTTGGATTTCGGACCTCAACTCTTTTTCGGCCACGGACGCCAAACATTTTTTTGATACCTACTACATACCATCCAACATGGTGGTTGCGGTCGTGGGCGATGTGAAGGCGACAGAGGTGATGCCCATCATCGAGAAATATTTTGGACGCTTGCCTTCACCCCCAACACCGGACGAGCGCACTACAGTCGAGCCGCCACAAAATTCTGAACGGCGAGTTGTGTTGCACGACGCTTCTCAACCTTTCTACATCGAAGGCTATCACCGGCCGGACTATCACGATAAAGATGATGCTGTTTATGACGCGATCGCTGACTTGATGTCGGAAGGCCGTACCTCTCGACTCTACCGGGCACTGGTCCGCGACAAAAAAATCGCATCATTCGCCGCCGGGTTCACTGGATTTCCCGGCAATAAGTACGCCCATCTTTTCGCCTTTTATGCGACTCCTCTGCCTGGCCATACTCCGCAGGAAGTAGGTGACGCCATTCACGCCGAGATTGAGCGAATCAAAAAAGAGGACATCACGGACGAGGAACTGAAAATGATCAAGACCCGCGCCAAGGCGAATCTGATTCGTGGACTGGCTGACAATCAAGGCCTGGCTCTGCAATTGGGTGTCTACCAGTCGCGCTACGGCGATTGGCGCGAATTGTTCCGCCAGGTAGATAACATCGACAAAGTGACAAAGGCAGACATCCGGCGGGTCGCGGATGGAACATTTGTTCTCACGAATCGGACCGTGGGCATTATCGAAAACATATCCCGGGCGTCAGCCGCGCCGCACGGAGGCCAGCAATGAAGCGGAATGCGCTGCCTCTCCTGTTCCTGGCACTGACGCTAGCGGCTGTTCCTCGCGCCATGGCACAAGCAGCCGACTGGCGGCAGATCAAGATTCCTCCGTTGCCCGCTTTCCATCCACCAGAACCGAAGCGGGTCGCTCTGCCAAATGGCATGGTGATTTTTCTGCAGGAAGACCACGAACTGCCTCTTATTGACGGGGTCATTCGCATTCGCGGCGGGTCGGGAATCGAACCGGCAAACAAGGTCGGGCTAGTCGATCTTTACGGCGAAGTCTGGCGTACAGGTGGAACTAAGACGCAGACCGGCGATCAGCTCGACGATTTTCTGGAGATCCGGGCGTCGAAGGTGGAGACTAGCGGAAGTGTCGATTCCACCAGCATTGGCTGGTCATGCTTGAAGGGCGACTTCGAAGATGTATTCAAACTTGTTCTGGACTTGCTCCGCGAGCCAGAATTTCGGCCAGATAAACTTGATCTTGCCCAGAAGGAAGCTTTCGACGCCATTTCGCGTCGGAATGATGAGATTGGCGGAATCGCAGCGCGGGAATCTAGAAAGCTCGCGTATGGCGCGACTAATCCCTATGCTCGCGAACCGGAGTACGCCACCGTTGCGGCCGTCACGCGGGAAGATTTGGTGAATTGGCATCGCAGTTACGTTCACCCTAACAACATCATTCTCGGCGTTACCGGCGATTTCGATTCGTCTGCCATGGAAACAAAACTTCAACAAGTGTTCGGATCGTGGCCGAAGGGTCCACCTTTGCATGAACCCGAAATACAGTCCCAACCTGCGAAGCCGGCTTATTACCTCGTAGACAAGAGGGATGTAAACCAGAGCGCGATACGCATGGTGCAACTCGGCACCACGCGCAAGAATCCCGATTACTATGCGATTGAAGTTTTCAACGACGCATTTGGGGGAGGATTCTCATCGCGCCTGTTCAGTGATATCCGTTCCGGAAAGGGACTCGCGTATTCCGTAGGCGGGGGCATTGGCACCGCCTTCGACCACCCCGGCATTCTCCGGTTCTCAATTGGCACCAAGAGCCAGAGCACGGTGGAATCCATCCAAGCGATTTATCAAGAGATCGATGACTTATCCAAGAAACCTATTACCGACGACGAAATCAAGCGTTCTAAGGATTCGATCCTGAATTCGTTCATCTTCAATTTCGATACTCCGGAAAAAGTCCTTCGTGAACGCATGGCTTACGAATTTTATGGGTATCCAGCAGATTTCCTGGAACGCTATCGGGTAGGCATCGAGAAGGTCACCACCGCGGACGTTGCACGCGTCGCTGCCAAGTACATTCATAAAGATCAGTTGGCTGTGCTGGTGGTGGGAAACACATCAGAATTCGATAAGCCGCTCTCCACCCTGGGCTCGGTAATACCGCTGGATATCACAATTCCACCACCACCGGAGGAGAAGTCCACCAAGCCGGGCAACTAAATTGTTGGGAGCGATGAATCGGGGAGCTTCAGAAATTCAGAAATTCCAGGTCTGCCGAAAAGCCAGGCTCCGGTCAGCGATAATTCACGTTGAGCAGGATTTTACGGCCGGCATCGTCTCGCGCTGTAATTTCGACCGATTTCCCCACTGGCAAAGCATTCCTCAGATCTCCCTCAAACACCATCAATCGGGAGGGAGTGCCGCCGTCAGATAAAGTCACAATCGATGTATTCCGTTGCCCTACATGTGACTCAAAGAACTGGACACTTTCCACTCGTCCTCTATCCAAAACCGTTCCATTGGGTGCGGCAGGCGATTGAGACCTGCCGGCCGACGGGCTCGCCGCCTTGCCAGATTTTCCGGTGCCCAATTTTCGGTTACGCAGTTCGATCAGCACATTGATCCCGAAGCTCGCCGAAATCGCCGCCAGGATGAGCGACATGAAAAGGTTATCTACAGTTATCGCCAAGCTTTGAGAAAAAATCCAGGCAATGCCCAGCAGGGGAAAGATCGCTAAGAGTATGCAGATGACGAGCATAGGTTTTTGAGATTTTCAGTAACCCTTTCCGGCAATCAAACGGCGGCAGGACCAACCGCTCTCAGGTTACCGGGGATCACTGGACACGGCAATAGAGTAGCAAAACAGCTTTGCAGTCTCTACCGAAGAAACAGTGGGAGTATACCGGAAGGTTCTAGCGTCCCGTCAGGCTCGCCAGTTAGCGATTTCCTTTAAACCTTCGCCTCGAGTGTGCTCAAAGAGCCGGACGCGATGCCGGGAATGTTCGAATTCGTGAATATCTGCCCAGACTTCAGCTTGCCAGGACTGCTCATGGATCGAGGATTCACCACACGTCGCACACCGGGTGTGCAGATTCTTGCTGTCCCTTACTAGGGCGATTGCTTCGGGTAGCTCGATGAAAATACAGCGCACCTCTTGGATTTCCTCGTGTTCATCAATGATGTGCTCGTAGCGCAGCAGGTAGCAAAAGCCCAGCTTTTTGGCCTCGGTTTCTGCTTCTGCACGGGTGTGGAATGGTCCATACTCGGCCCGTAACTGCTCAGTCGAGTCACAGGCCATCCAAAAAGTCTCTTTATGAGCCATACCTACCTCATCGCGTGGGCGGGGACCCGGCGCGTCGAGACAGAGACGTCGAGTCATCCTAGGACAGCACCGTGCAACGTGCAATTCACGTGCCGGAAACCACACCCACCAAGGCTTTGCGGTGCAGCATATTGGTGGTATCGGGAACGAAGCAAACGGTTTGAAACGCAACATTTTGCAGAATTTTCCCAGGTCATTCCTGAAGTGAGCGCTCGCAAGACATGCATGGCTCACTGTAAGACTCCTGTGTTCCGCACCATTATTGCAACAGAGAAGGCAAAGCTAATGCGTTCAGGTGGGTACTCGCAGCTGTTGATCTCGAGGGTGGACGGAGGCAGGTCTCCAATGCAGCAGTGAGACATAAGTGTTGCACCGGCTTCGTCAGGTAGGCTTGCGCACCAAGCAATCTCGCTTGCTGGACTTTTCCCGGATCAGACCAGGCCGAACACATAATCACCTTTAGCTCGGAGCGAAGCTCCAAAAGATACTTGAGTGTCTGCATACCATCCAAGTGAGGCATTTGCACGTCCAACAACACAATGTCGGGGACGAATCCCTCACGCACTCGACGCAACGCTTCCAGACCGTTGCTGGCGGTATGAACCCGGTAGGAATCGAGCTCGAGCAAGGTGCGAAAATACTTGAGCATGGCGGGGGAGTCATCCACCACCAGAATGGTAGGGGCAAGCGTACAAACTCGCGCTGCCAGCATAGAAGTAGGTAGGATTTTGGTTACTCCAACAAAGTGATCCGCTAGCCTCCGACTGGCCGCCCACCTTCAGCATCTGTTACTGCCAAGTTGAACTTTCATTAAGCGGCACGACGCAGCTGCGGCTCGTCGGACTTCTGCCATTTGCGAAATGGAACTCGACAAAATTCAATGGGGGAAGTGCAACTCGGGCCCAGTGTTAAGATCCAGCCGATGCAAAATCCCGTACCTTAAACCGATCAAAAACGTCTGCTGCTGTGTACTCTTGGCACACACTGACGTCAAGTGGATTCCCGAACCCACATAGCCTGACCAGTCAAAGACATGCCGTGCATGCACAGGCTTATGCTGTGAATTGGTGCAAACCGGGAACCGCCGGCGTCCGCTGCTGTGTCAAAATGTAATGTTGTATAGCTTTAAATCGTTATCAGCAATCTACCCTGTTCCGATCGCTCGGGTTCAAAACTGTGAAAAAAGGGCTGGAACCGCGCCCTCCAAGGTGTTTGCGACCTCCAGGTTAGGGTATCTAACCGACGTCCTCAGCGGCGAAGCCTCAGACTAGGCTTGTCGCCTTAGGCCCAATTCGGTCATCCACGTTGCGCCCCCATGTCCGGCCACGTAAAGGGCCAGCTCGAGACGGCTCCATACTCCAACCTTGTCAAATGTGGCCCTCAAATAATTCTTTATGACCTGCTCCGTTGTACCTATTAGGGCGGCAATCTCGCGGTTTGTAAGTCCTTCCCAGACCAGGGTGGCGACCTGAATTTCCTTTGCAGTTAACTGGTCACGTGGTTGCATGATTCCACCTGTTCCTTTGAAAACATAGCGGTTGCCAACTTGACTCGCTTGCGGCCATCTCGGATTCCAGCCCGCAAGAACAAAGTTCGTAGATGCTGTTTCACAGTGCGGGGGCTGATGCGTAGGTGGGCGGCGATCTCTTTGTTGCTACAGCCCTGAACCAGTAACTTCAGCACTTGCTGGTCCCGGGGCGTGATCTTGATTTCATTGAGATTAATCATGTTCTCCTCGCGGATTCGCTTTTGTCTCACTAGCCTCGCGAGTATCATTAAGCACGCTTTTCGCCAAAGCTTCGCCCTGTAACACCGAGGGATTAACCCGAATGAATACAGGAACTTGAGAGCAACCCCCTTCAGCCCTCACCCATCCATTAATTTTTAACAACATTGGAATTTCCCGCATTGGTCCTAACGGGGCGAATTCCGAGCCACTTCCCGGTTCAATTTGGATTTCGAATTTCTGTACAAAAATTCGGATTCATTTTCGCAGCGTATTCCATCCGATACCGCGGTATGGACAAAACTCCTGAGGTTAGTGACAATCTTCGCTCCGGCAAGAAGTAATACCTTTTGTATCTGTTCAAGTCTCTTGCAGAATCCGAGGTGCTCCGTGCTTATGTCTCTTGTGTTTGGATTTCCAAAAAGTAAAGAAGGTTCCTGTTCAGGGAAAGGGCTTCGAAGGCAGCATTGGGAAACCGTACTTTCCGTTGTCTTGGTCACGTCATTTTCCGCTGCACAAACTAATCCTTTTGCTCAACCCATAAACCTGCAACTTACGGCAGGCGCTTCTTCGGAACAGACCGCGTCGGATGGTCCGCCGAATGGCGCTCCGCTGACATTGACCCTGCAGGATTCGCTGAAGCGCGCGAAAAGTAACAATCCACAGTTCCAGGCCGCGCTTACAGAACTGGGTCTCGCGCAACAAGACCACATCCAAGCTCGGGCTGCCTTGTTGCCGAACGTTAATTACAACAACCAGTTCATCTACACGGAAGGTGGCAACCCAGCCTTCCCTGGCCGTTTCATCGCCAACAATGGTGTGCACGAGTACGTAAGTCAGGCCAATGTCCACCAGGCACTCTCATTCACCGGTTTCGCCGACTACCGGCGGACTGCTGCCGCAGAAGCTGCGGCGCGGGCACGCGCCGAGATCGCTGCCCGCGGTCTAGTGGTAACCGTGGTGAAGTCTTACTACGGCTTGGTGATTGCCCAGCGCAAGTACGTCACCGCCCAAACCGCCGCTTCGGAAGCGGAACGGTTCCTCGGCCTCAGCCAGAAACTCGAACAAGGAGGCGAAGTAGCCCGCGCCGATGTCATCAAAGCGCAGATCCAGTTCCAACAGGCGCAGCGCGATTTGCAGGAGGCGCGGTTGGAGATGGATCGCACCCGGTTGGAGCTGGCGATATTGCTCTTCCCGAACTTCAATGAGAACTTCACTGTGATAGACGATCTCCAAACACCGCAGCCCTTGCCGTCATTCCCGGAAGTCCAGGCTGCGGCAGCACGAAAGAATCCGGAACTGCGGGCCGCCGTAGCTGCGCTACAGGCAGCAACCCACGAAGTCGCTGCCGCATGGGGCGGGCTGCTGCCCGCCTTGACCCTCGATTACTTTTATGGAATCGATGCCAATCACTTTGCCGTTCACGAGACGGTTTTGGTCGATCCCGCAACCCGGCAGTTCGCTACTGTCCGTAATTTGGGCTACTCGGCCACGGCCACGTTACAGATACCCGTTTGGGGTTGGGGAGCTAATCGCAGCAAAGTGCGGCAAGCTAATCTGCGGCAGCATCAAGCCAGGGTGGAATTGAGCTTTGCGCAGCGCGAACTGCTCAGTAACGTGCAGTCGTTCTACAATGAGGCGCAGGCCGCGCGCGCAGAGTTGGAATCGCTCACCCAGGCAGCACAACTATCGGCGGAAAGTCTGCGTCTTACAACCTTGCGCTACCAGGCTGGCGAAGCTACGGTACTGGAAGTAGTGGATGCGCAAACTACGCTTCGACAAGCACGCAACGCGTATGATGACGGGCAGGCTCGTTTTCGGGTGGCCTTGGCGACCTTGCAGACACTGACCGGAAACTTCTAACGCGCTTCGGTTTCGAGACAAATCGTATTGCCCCTAGCCCTGGCGCTGGCGGCGTCCGCCCTGCTGTGCGCTTGTTCGGGGAGTACCAAAGACAAAGAGCCTGTGGTAACGATTCAGGCCGCTACGGTGCAGAAGACTACCATCCAGCGCACCGTCACGGCGCAAGCTATTCTTTTTCCCCTGCAACAGGCGGCAATCACACCCAAGATCAGCGCACCCGTTAAGACCTTCGAGGTAAAACGAGGCGCCAAGGTCCACAAAGGGCAATTGCTCGCTGTGTTGGCCGCGCAAGATAACAAGGGCGCCTATGAACAAGCGCAAGCCGCCTATACAAGCACAACTGCTGCTGGTCTTCCGGAGGAGCTTCAAAAGGCCAAGCTGGACGCCCAGGCGGCCAAACAAGCACTTGATGCCGCAGACAAGGTGTACAAGAGCCGGCAGGATTTGTTCCAGCAAGGCGCGTTGCCACGAAGGCAGCTAGACGAGGCAGGCGTGAATTTGACGCAGGCCCGTAACGCCTACGACCTGGCGCAGCGGCACCTCGATTCGCTATTGGCGGTGGGAAAGCAACAGACGCTGAAGTCGGCTGCCGGTCAATTGGAGTCCGCGCAGGGAAAATATCAGGGAGCGGCGGCGCAACTGAGCTACTCCGAGATTCGCAGTCCAATCGACGGAGTAGTGACAGACCGTCCCCTCTATCCTGGAGAGATGAGTGCCGCAGGAACTCCTCTGATAACCGTAATGGATATTTCCCAAATCATTGCCCGAGCTCACATTCCGCAGGACCAGGCCGCCGTGCTCAAAGTTGGTGATAAAGCAACCATCACAGTTCCCGACTTGGATGAGCCAATCACGGGTAAGGTGACCGTGGTTAGTCCTGCACTCGATCCTAATAGCACGACCGTGGAAGTTTGGGCGCAGGCAGCTAATCCGCATGGCAACCTTAAGCCAGGCACGAGCGTAAGACTTTCCGTGCTGGCGCAAACCATCCATGATGCGCTGGTCCTACCAGCCTCATCGCTGCTTACAGCCGCGGACGGCAGCACATCAGTAGTGCTGGTTGGGCCCGATGGCCGCGCTCATCAGAAGGCGGTGCAGGTTGGGATTCGACAGGGCGACCAGGTTCAAATCGCGGAAGGATTGAAGGCCGGAGATCGCGTCGTGACTTCCGGTAACTACGGTCTGCCCGACAACACCAAGGTAAATATTGAAGCTGGTGCGGAGAATCCAACTGCCGAGAAGCCGTCCGCCACTAAGTCTGGCGGCCAGAAATCCGCCGATGAAGCTGGCGGCAAATAGGCGGGATCACCGTGGCCCAATCAGAGTCCTCTTACTGGTTCGCACGAAACTCCAAGTCGGTGATCTTTCTGATCCTGACGGTGGCGGTGCTGGGCGCCTATTTAGCTTTCACCATCCCGGTCTCTGTATTCCCAGAGACTAACTTTCCACGCATTCTGATTTCGGTCGATAACGGTGTCATGCCCATCGATCAGATGATGGTGACGGTCACGCGTCCCATCGAAGAGACCGTCAACAGTGTTCCGGGACTACTTACCGTTCGTTCTATTACCAGTCGCGGATCAGCGGAGGTTGACCTGTTCTTCCGCTGGGACGTCGACATGTTTCAAACGCTGCAATATGTAAATTCCGCTCTCGCACGCGTGCAACCCGAACTCCCGGCCACTGCGAAAGTGGAAGCCCACCGCATGACATTCGCCAGCTTCCCCATCATGGGCTACAGCCTGACCTCGGAGACAGTGCCGCTAACTAAACTCTGGGAAATGGCAACCTACGAGATGAAACCGCGCTTGAACCGCCTGGATGGAGTTTCGACAGTGGTGGTGCAGGGAGGGCAAGAACCTGAATTCCACATCACCCCGGATCCCGCGAAATTACTGGCCGCAGGTGTGACGGTAACGGACATTTTGGATTCCGTGCGGCGAACAAACTTGATCGACTCGCCCGGCTTGCTGGAACAAAATCATCAGCTATTTCTGGGTCTCGTCAACGCCCAAGTCCGCACGCCGCAAGAAATTGCCAACACCGTGATCAAGACCACGCCCACAGGAATTCCAGTTCGAGTGGGGGACGTAGCGACGGTCGCTCCGGCCGTCAAGCCCGTGTACACGATTGTCACCGCAAACGGCAAGGCCGCCGTGCTGCTGAATATCAACCGGCAACCGGACAGCAACACGGTTCAGGTTGCGCAAGAAGTGCATGCAGAAATTGACCGCATCAAAAAAACTCTGCCCCCGGGAATAGGGTTGCAGCCGTTCTACGATCAGTCGATCATCGTCAGTGATTCGATCAAAAGTGTGCGCGACGCGATTCTGCTGGGCCTGATTCTGGCGTCAATCATCCTGGTAGTCTTTTTGCGTGATTGGGGTACATCGGTTGTCGCAGGACTAGTAATCCCGGTTACGGTGATGGTTGCGTTTATCGCGCTGAAGGTATTGGGGGAGACCTTCAACCTCATGACCTTGGGCGGGTTGGCGGCCGCCGTGGGACTCGTGATTGATGACGCCATCGTGGTAGTTGAAAACATCGTGCTGCATCGCGACGCCGGGCAGTCTCGTCTGCAAGCCATTCATAGCGCGCTGCGCGAAATTACCGTTCCGCTGATCGGATCTACGGTTACTCCGGTGGTAGTCTTTCTGCCACTGATTTCGATCACCGGGGTCACTGGAACCTTCTTCCGCGCGCTAGCGGTGACCATGGCTGTCTCGCTGCTGACTTCGCTGGCGCTGGCCCTCACCTGGACGCCGAATTTGAGTCAGTACCTCATTCGAGGCAAGAGCAAGGACTCGAACCAACCTGGCCCGGAACGAGAAGAAGAACCGGAAGAAGAATCCATGTCCAGGCTGCTCGCCGCCGAGGAGGCTCATCTCGGCGGCTTCTTTCACAAAGTCATAAATTTTCACGGGCGCTGGTTGCGGCGAGCAGTGGACAAACCATGGCTGCTCGTGGGGCTTAGCTTGGTGTTGATCGTGGTGTCATACGTCTGCTACCACTTTTCCGGCTCGGACCTGTTGCCGGAAATGGACGAGGGCGGTTTCGTACTCGACTACATCATGCCGGCTGGCAGTTCGCTGGCAGAAACAAATCGTGTCATCACTCACGTCGAACAGATTTTGCGAAGCACCCCCGAAGTTGAGAGCACCTCGCGTCGAACCGGGCTGCAACTGGGGCTGGCTGCCGTTACAGAGGCGAATACCGGCGACCTGTCCGTAAAACTGAAGCAGAATCGTAGCCGCAGTGTCCAGGAAGTCATGGAAGACGTGCGTACGAAAATTAAACAGCAGGAACCCGTGCTTGACGTTGAATTCATACAGACTTTGCAGGACATGATCAGCGATCTGACCGGTGCCCCGGAGCCGATCCAGATTAAGCTGTTTTCGCAGGACCCGGCTGTACTCGAAGTCTGGGCGCCAAAGCTGGCGGATGCGATTCAAAAAATTCCGGGTGTCGTGGATGTTCTGAATGGAATTGACAACACGATTAGTGGTCCGGCCGTGATTTTCCAGGTGGATCCCAGCGTTGCATCGCGAGTCGGATTTACTCCCGAAGAAGTAGCGCTCGACGCTGCCGCTATTCTCGAAGGTGAACCGGCGTCGACTCCAGTGGTAGCCAACGGTCGCGCTTACACCTTGCGGGTGCGCTTCCCCGCCGCTAATCATTCATCGCTCGAAGCCATGCGGAACACGCTTCTCACCAGCAGCACAGGGAAGACGGCGACCCTGGGTTCATTGGCTACAGTCACCGAACTTCCCGGGCAAACCGAAATCCGGCGCGAGAACTTGCAGCGCGACGTAGCGGTCACCGCGCGCCTGGAGGGCACCGACTTGGGCAGCGCCATGAACGCGGTGCAAAAAACTGTAGCTGGGTTGCATCTTCCCTCGAGCATCCGTGTCGAGTATGGTGGCACTTATCAAGAGCAGCAGCGGTCGTTCCGCGACCTAGTCTTTGTATTTGTGATGGCCATTCTGCTGGTCTTCATTGTGCTGCTTTTCGAATTCCGCAGCTTTGCTGCGCCGCTGGCGATTTTGGCTTCCGCACTTCTATCCACGTCCGGTGTTTTCATTGCTCTCATGATCACGCGGACGACCTTCAACATCTCGTCGTTTATGGGAATGATCATGGTGGTTGGCATCGTGGCCAAGAACGGTATTCTTTTGCTCGATGCGGAACAGAAGTTCCATCTTCTCGGTCTCTCCAGTGAAGACGCCATGTTACAGGCCAGCCGACGACGTTTGCGTCCCATTGTTATGACCGCACTGGCCACCATCGCCGGCATGTTGCCGCTATCTTTTGCAATCGGCGCTGGCTCACAAATGCTGCAACCGTTGGCGATCGCCGTGATTGGAGGCATCCTGATCTCAATGGTGCTGTCGCTCGTCATTACTCCGGCAGTGCACTTTTATCTGAGCCGCGAAAAGGCAGAGAAATTGGAATTGTCCCCGGTCCGATGACGAGTAAACCGGGGTTTTGCTGTCCTCCAAAAAAGTGCATAAACTTGCAGTTACCTCCCGAACCTGCAGCCGCTGGGCAGGAAAAAGAAGTTGGTAAACCGTAGTCCCCACCCGGAGGCCTTCCCCATGACCTACTAGCTATCCTTCGTAAGCTTCGATGTGGGAATAACTTGCAAGGTCGCGACCGTCGGGCGGGGGTGGCCGTCCTGCCCTGCTTTGAGGTGCTAGAATGAACCGTCTTCGGCCCTTTTTTGCCCTCCCCTTGGGTAAATGAATTGCACTACAATGGGGCACCGAGCAGAACTCCCGTCAGGGTTCTGCCGCAATTGATTGCGTGATGGCAACCTCCACAACTAATAATGGACGTCCGGTCCTGGACGAAGACTCATTCCAGAAGCTGCTAGCGGCTGCGTATGTGCTTCAGGAGCACAATGAGCAGTTGCGAATTATCGAACCCGCGCTGCGGTTGGAGAGTGCCGAGGTAGTTGCGAGAGATACTTTGGAACGCAGCGAGATCAACGTGGATTCCACCCACATCCTCGTTGAAATCGTGGAATGCCAGCACCAGATCCAAGTGCATCATCTGGATCCGAAAACTTCCATAGAGCTAATCGCCAAGACGGCGCAACAGATCACGCACGCCGACGGCACCGCTGTCGGATTGGTCGAACAGGAAAACTTACTATACTGGGCCGCAACTGGAAGCGCTACGCGCCTAACCGGCACTCGCGTCAAGGTGGCTTTCTGCTTAGCCGCCGACTGTGTGAACACCGGCACGACCTTGCAATGTCCTGACATACGCAACGATTCTCGTCTGAATCACGAAATTTGCCGACGGCAAGGTGTCAACGCGATTGTTGCCGTTCCTATTTTTTATGAAGGCAAAATAGCGGGCTGTGTGGAATTGCATTTCGCAAAGCCCAATAGCTACCACGATCACGATGTTCGTACCTGCCAACTCATGGCTGGGCTCCTTAGCGAAGCCTTGGCGCGCAAGACAGAACTGGAATTGCAGCAGATTTCTGCTGCCGGACGCGCCACGGCGATCGGGACATCGCAAAAGGTCAAACTAGAATCGGAGTTCTTGGCCGACACGCCCGAGGCCGTCGCCAGCCAGACGGATGTATATTGCGCTGAATGTGGCAATGCGATTGATGCGGACCAAACCTTTTGTGGTGTTTGCGGCGCACACAGGAATCAGCTAAGCAGCGGCGATATTCAAAGCAAGTGGGCCTCGATGTGGCGCATCAGTCAGGCCAAAAGCCTACAGGCCAACGCCGTTCCCGAAAAACGACCTCAGCCCCTCATTACCCAGCCGGTCGTGGGCAAGACGCCGGATTCTGATGAGGACGAGTTGCCAGGTGTGGACGGTGGCAGAAACTTTTCGGCAAGCGCAACATCGGCTGCAACGCTAGCTACCGCTTCAACACAGCAACCGTATCCATGGACTTCTGCAGCTCGAGCCAAAGCGTGGCTGGAGTCGCTGAACGGAATGCCGTCGAATCGCGCGGTCGCCCGATTCTGGAGGAATCGACGCGCGGATGTCTATCTGGTAATCGCAGTCGTCTTGGTGGTTATGGCGATTGGTTGGGGCATTTGGTCGAACGATTCCGGAAGTGGCGTTACGGTCACAGCATCTTCCCGGGATAATTCCGCGGCTGGCCGGGTGGGGTCACGGCGAAAGCCCCGCGTAGAGGAACCGAAGCTGAGTCTCGCCGACCGGCTGCTGGTTTCTCTAGGACTCGCGGAGCCGCCTCCCGCTCCTGTCTACAGTGGCAATCCCGATACAAAAGTCTGGGTGGACTTGCACACGGCGCTCTACTACTGTCCCGACGCCGATTTGTACGGGAAAACTCCCGGAGGGAAGTTCACAAACCAGCGTGATGCGCAATTGGATCAGTTCGAGCCCGCTTACCGCAAGGCGTGCGACTAACCACCTCCAGAACAAAGGGTTGTGCGTCTTTCCATTCGTATGTAGGGTCCCCCTGAATTGACAACTGCACCCCGTCGGAGTGGAATTATCCTAGCAAGCTCAACGGAGATACAGGCGTGCGGTACCCATCGGACAAAGACGCGGAATCAAAGGGCAGGCTCCCTAACCCGGACCTTAATCCCATGATGAATCCGACTCTGGGACGTAATCTGGGAAGATGGGCCCAGGTGTACTTCACGACTCCTCCGGAAAAGCGGGAACAAGCAGTCGTGGAACTGCTTCGGGAACTAGAGGGGGGGAACGACGATGGCGCTGAACAGCGCGATCAGCGGGAAACACAGGTACCGCTAGACGAATCGCCGCGGCTGAAAATTACCGAGGCGCCGGAGCCTTCTGCGGCCTACGTGGCGCCACTGGTCTGCCCCGACTGTCATCATAATTATCTTCCCGGCCAATGGTTTTGCGGGATATGTGGCTGTTCCCTTCTTCAAGGCCACGTTGCGAAGCCGGAATCGGCTGAACCGGCGCCGACGAATGGAGGACGAGGCACGCTAGACCGCGCTTTTCCGCACAGCAATGGCACGGCGGAATTGCCCGTTAAACACGTTGAACCCGATGTGCAATGGCTGCGAGAAAGTAGTCTTGTAAATTTCGCAGGCTACACTCAAAAGCCTCGGGTTTTTGGCAAACTCGTTGCTACTGTTTTGCTGTTGTTATTAGTGGCATTCCTTTACGTGCAGTGGCGCAGCCAATCGCCTCCCGCTTCTCAGTCGCGTTCTGTTTCTGAACCGGCGGCAAGTGGAGTTTCTGTCCCTGGACCGCAAGCGCAAGCACCTGTCGGACAGGTCAATAACAAAGTGGAAGTGAAGCAGCTTAGTAGTGAAGCGCACCAAAAAGCCGAGCATTCTGCCGCCGAAGCAAATCGTGCGCAACAATCCTCAACTGGACACAAACCACAGGACAAAGGTACTGCGGCCCTGGACAAAGCGACTCGCGCACGCGATCTTGGGAGCTCGGCGGCGGCGGAGGCAAACTATTCCCAAAGCGGGGCTGCGGATTTGGCCTCTGCCCAGAAGTACCTGGACTCCGAGAGCGGCTCCAGGAATGCAGCCCAAGCCGCAAAGTTGCTGTGGAAAGCGGTGGGCAAGCAAAACAAGACCGCTATATTGTTACTCGCAGATCTATACGAGCGGGGGGACGGGGTTCCGAAAAGCTGTGATCAAGCCGAAGTACTGCTAGTCGCAGCCGCTAAGAAAGGTTCTACCGCCGCGGCCGATAGATTGAGACAACTGCAGTCTTCGGGATGTAAGTAACCAGCGAACTTCCTGCTGGCGGCTCGACTGCTCCTGAACTGCTCACTTAGCTGGCGATCGCTGAGGAAGCATCATCCTTCCCAATCCCATCATCCTGCCTTGCCACGTTCCAGCTACTTCACGCGGAGAACGTTTCTTCATTCTTCCGCGCTTCATACCAGAGGGCAAGTTCGACCCGGTTCCAGAGACCGAGTTTGTCGTAGATGGCACGAAGATAGTTCTTGACGATGTGCTCGGTAGTCCCGATGGCCTCTGCGACCTCCCGATTTTTGAGCCCCTGAGCAACAAGCGCGATGACTTGCCGTTCTCGTTGGTTGGGGGTACGAGCTCCAGGACGCTCTTCTCCAGACATAACTGCCTCCGATACAAAAGAGTTGCGAGCTTGACTCGCTTGATTCCAGTGGTAATGCCGAATCGCAGGAATAGCCGGTTGAAGTAAGCTTTTACGGTGCGGCGGGCCATGTTCAGCTGTTTTGCGATTTCCTGGTTGTCGCAACCTTGAAGTAACAAATCGACAATTTGCTGTTCGCGACGTCCGAATCGGACTGCTATATCGCTCATCACTCCTCCTCCCCCCACGATTTCTCCCGCTCGCCATGCGGGCCATGCGATCGCACATTTTGTCGAATCCGTTGCCCATCACGAGGTCGGCTAGTATGGTTCCGACCGTGATTTAATGCTGGAAACGATTAAATGTTGAATATCGGTTCTTCCAAAAATAGTAGCATCCATGTTGCCAACTCTACTGACGTCCTCCTTAAATTAACAGGAACCGTCTCAAAAATGGAAACGCAGCGCACCCCGTCCTTAGGACCGCCTCATCGCACGAAAACCATGTTGATTTTGAATGGCATTAGCCACAGATTAGGGTGAATGCATTAGGACAAAATTTCCGATAATGCTGGCAGAGAAGGAACTAATTACACTTGCCAAATACGATTTTTTTGGATAACCGACTCCCAGAATACTGAACGGATGACGCGGGGTGGAATACTGCGCTGATGACATCGGCAGGTCACGATCATCGTCAATTTTTGGAACTGCCCTGAACAAACACAACCAAACGAGCGGCTCTATTCTAAACTGAATGTTCTAAACTGAATACAGATAGTTCAGATTCATCGCAATGAAACTTTCTGTCGTTATACCGGTTTATAACGAGCGCGCCACCTTGCGGTGCCTGGTGGACAAGGTGCTTTCTGTTCCACTTGAAATCGAATTAATCTGTGTCGATGACTGCTCTCGCGACGGATCGCGCGAGATCCTAAATGAATTGCAGAATCGGCATCCTCAAATCCGGACATTGCTGCAACCGAAAAACTTTGGTAAGGGCGCCGCCCTTCGCCGCGGAATCCAAGAGGCCAGCGGTGATTATGTCATCATTCAAGACGCTGATCTGGAATACGATCCTGTCGATTACCCCGTTCTCATTGACCCGTTGGTCCAGGGGAAAGCCGATGTCGTGTACGGTTCTCGCTTTCTGGGTGGACGTCCCCACCGGGTTTTATACTTTTGGCATTCAGTGGGCAACCGGTTGCTCACCCTGCTCTCAAATTGCTTGACCAACATCAATCTCACGGATATGGAAACCTGCTATAAAGTATTCCGCCGCGAGGTTATTCAATCCATTCCCATAGAGGAGGACCGCTTCGGCTTCGAACCGGAGATCACGGTAAAAATTGCCAAACGCCGCCTCAGAATTTACGAAGTTGGCATCAGCTACTGGGGCCGCACTTACGAAGAAGGAAAGAAAATCGGATGGAGAGATGGATTCCGTGCACTCTGGTGTCTGCTTAAGTATTCGATGAAGGAACGTCCCGTGAAAGCACCCGCTTCTATCGCACAGGGGAACGCCCAAGGGACGGAAACGAAACAACCCACTGTCGGGGGAGAGTAGTTGTACCGTTCAGCGGGAAGAATTGTTCACTCGCCGATTGATCACGGAGTGATGAACTTTCGATTCGCGCCCCGCATTGGAGATCTTAAGACCATTTTTTGGTGGCTGGAAATGGAAATTAACCTCTGGATTCTTGCCGTCTGTCGCCTGCATCGGTTTTGGAACACCGCCTGGTGGCACTGCTTTTTTGTCCCGCGGTAAGCTCTCGATGCGCGCGGTCTGATGCGCCAAATTGTCTAATTGTTGTTGTCCGCCTGACTTCGGGTTCGCCTTGCGAACCATGACCTCAACCGTCGGATGCGGCACTCCGCTGGCCTTCCGCGTCGAACTCTTGCGGGACTTCGATTGGGTGTACCGAGGCCTGGAATCCGAAGAGTGAACGGTTTGAGCAACGCTCGGCACTGCGAATATCATGACCGTAACACTCGCGCTCACAGCGCGCTTAAGCGTAAATGATTTACTGCCTCTCTCGGGCATGGGTAGATTAATCATAAATGGACCTTGGACCGTAAGTTAGATGCTATCCCGAATAACAAATCTATTAAAGCACTTCCTCAGTCCCCAAGAAACATCTTGGGCTTTTGCAGCTTCCAGGAAACCACAAAGCTTTGCACCAGAGGCCAATCCAGCCCCGCCGGATTCGCTGGTTGGCCATCTAAACTTCTGAAAACAAGATCTTAACTGACTCATTTATGTACTGGCGACCGAGCTGGCAGGTATCATCTTGGCAGAGGAAATGCACGTTTTTACCCCAGGAATGAACAACGTCACTCACAATGTTACACGGGGACTAGCACGACTTGAAGGTTGTGAGCTGCGGGAGACGTTTCGCGGCTTTAGCCAGTGGGTTGCATTTGAGAACTCGCTGGTGAACGGATTGCGAGAACTCGGCCGTCGCGAGGCCGCACCGTCCGACGGTAGCGTGGAAATTCAGATGGTGACCTTTCTTCATGTCGAAATGCTACGCACACCCTATGTCCGGCCGATGAGTGAAACACTCTCTTCCCCAATGCAACAGCCGCTTGAGTCGAAAGAGGCATCGTTGCAAGCACCGGAAATATATTCGGATGATTCTTCCGCAACCAGCGGCAGGATGGCATAACCTCATGGCCATTCTGGTTTCCAACGGCTTCAGCCTCCGCGTTTCACAGTTTGCTATCCCGGGCGATAGTTCTCGCTTGCATCCCCCCGGTGAGCGTGAAGCGCAAGTTTGGATTGGATCCGTAGCTTCCGCCGCGGGCTGCATTGGTCAGTTTCAAGAGCTGCTTTCCGATGATGAGAATGCGAGGGCTTCAAAATTTCGTTTTGAAAAGAATCGTCACGAGTTCGTCGTAGGCCGCGGCATGCTGCGAACACTGCTTGCGTCTTACCTGGATACTTCAGCGGCAAAACTCCGATTCACTTATTCCGAGCATGGTAAGCCTCGTCTGCACGACGCCGAAAAAAACGGCACTCTGACTTTTAACTTGTCTCACAGCGATGGCGTGATTCTTTGCGCGTTCGCCCGCGATCACAAAATCGGCGTGGATGTGGAGAAGATGCGCGAGGATTTCAGTGTCGAAGAAATCGCCGAACGATTCTTTTCTGATGGTGAACGAAACACGTTAAGGACCGTTCCGGTAGAGCACAGACGACAAGCTTTTTTTAACTGTTGGACACGCAAAGAGGCATATATCAAAGCCAGAGGTGAAGGTCTTGCGCTGCCCTTGCACCAGTTTGATGTATCACTGTCGCCCGGCCAACCTGCAGCCCTTTTGAGCACTCGCCCAGACACTGATGAGGCTTCACGCTGGTGGCTTCACGATTTGGAAGTGTCAAGAGGATACGCAGCTGCGCTTGCCGTGAAAATTGGGCTGGATACCGCCAAGTTGCGATCCATTTGCTCGTAGGAGCGCTGTATGGAGCGGGATTATTGCCGCACGTTGCTGAAGTGGGCCGTTGCCCATCTGAAATGGATAGCCCGCAAGCTCGTCCCGAAGCGACTCCTGCGAGATCGCGACCTTTACTACAGGCTGGGACCAGCGGCTGGTCCGATATACGCCAGGCTGCGATGTCTGGACTGGCTTGGAATTCGTAGTGGGAGCAAGCGTAAAGTCCATGCCGGTGCGCGTTCGTTCGTTTTCGTGTGCCACGGCAACATCATGCGCAGCCCCATGGCGGAAGCGATGCTCAAGCGGGCACTCTTCGAGCTGAACCTTGACGGGATGCAAGTACTTTCAGCGGGCTTGCATGCAACTCCAGGCCGGGAAGCGCACTCCTGGGCGCAAATCGCCTCACAAGAGGTCGGTATTCCCTTAACTCAGCATCGCGCCCAACAATTGACGCCAGAGATGGTGGAACAGGCAGATGTTATTTTTGCCATGGATTTTTTAAACAAGGCCGAATTGCTGGCACTCTACCCCACCGCAAAGAACAAAATATTCATGATCAGTGCATATGCCGACGGGCCACTGCGTTATCGTGAAATCCCGGATCCATACACCGGAAACCTGCAAATCACCCGGGAATGTTACGCCGTATTGCAAACTTGTGTTCAGCGGCTGGCCGAAGGACTCATTTCCCAGCCGGGTCGAACTAAACTAAGATCTGAGAGTACTGTTTCAATTTGAGCGTAAATGATGGTGAGCGTCATTCCGGCTGGCCAGAATTGTTTCCCAGTCGGCAATAACCGGCCTGCGAATAAGCGGCTACGGTCCATTGCCAGAAAGCTTGTGACTGTTTCGTCGAAGACCGGTATTGATCCAGCGTAACCCATTCCATAGAGAGGTTGGAAGGCATGAGCGTAGCCACTCCTTCCCCGCTCTTGCGTTGTGTATCGCGGTGAGATACCCGCTTCCTAAACCGAATGGCCGGGCGAAATGGCAATTCACGTAATGCCCCACTTGGGCGGACCAGCGAGCCTTATAGCCCGGCTCGCCCGCGAGAAAATCATATTTCTTTACCCCCTCCTCGATAAGTTGCTTCATAACTTGTCCTCGCAGCACGAAACCAACGCGGTCCGACGAATGTTCGGGATCAAAGCCTTCCTGAAGCTGAAATACAGTTTTCCCATAGCGGAAGGCATACTGAACCGCGGCAATCCGGCCATTGAGTTCAAGCACCCATAGTTCTAGCTTGGTCCGTGTCAGCAGCGACCGACTCAAGTCGTAGTAAAAGCGTCTGCGCTCCTTACACGCAAAGCTGCCCGCCTCGCCGGCGGCCTGCCAGCGCTCCTGATGCAATTGGAATAACTTCGCTTGAAAGCTGCTGAAGATACTCTTCCCAATTGTCCGGTAAAGGAATCGCAGACGCGACCCGTTGATACTGCAATACATTCCACCGCTGAGCCTTCAAATATCGGCGAAAGCTTTCCGCCCCTGGAGAATCAGGTGGCAGCGTATTCAGCTCGCAAAAATCCCAAAGACCCTTTTGCTCGTTAAGATAACGATAAAGCGCGACTGCAAATTGCTCTTCCCAACCCGGCCGAACCGGCATGTCCAGATTGTCCGAATCGCCACTGCCATCTCCCATCAATCGAAGCTTCTGCAAGCTGACTGGTCCCGCGATGGCATGCCGCTCTAACGATAAGGGAACCAGAGCGATCAACTCGCCTTCATCGTTAGGGGAGCGATGGTAGAAAGCCAGTACAAGCAATTCACGTGCTCCACCAAACGCCCGCCACCATGAAGAAAGCCATTCCCAACTACAGAACGTGGTTGCCAGAGGGTACGCGGACAACAACTCATTCCAAGCTGGAACCAACGTCTGCAAGTCATCCAGATCGCGGTACACGCGAACCGTCAGATCGGCAACCTCGCCCCTCATACCGCGCGCCCCATGAAGGTGCATTCCAGGTTCCAGCGGAGCCCGTCAACATCCTTCGTGGGACGCACGCGGCGCAGGCACAGTGGATTATGATGCCGCCGAACTGGACCTCCATTGGTGGTCACGGCGGTGCGGTACTCGGCTTGCGCGCTCGCATTGACCGTTCGATCGCGCCAATGTGGAGACAGCGCCGGACACGGGTAGGAAAAATGATCTACCCGGGAGTTTAGAGCTTCTTCCAGCCTGCGCTTCGATTCAACAAACTCGGTGCGCAAATCGGCGTCTGGGACGTATGCCATATTGGGATGTGTCATGGTATGCGAGCCCACGATGTGACCTCTCCGCGTTAGCCCGCGTAGTTGTTCCCAGGTCATCATTGGATTCTTGTCAGAGCGAAACTCCACCTCCAGGTCACGCTCGATCCCGCTCACAAATTGCTCCTGCGTCGTCCCCGCCAGTTGGCAGCAATCGTCGCATGCTTTCAGAAAAGCACCGTCCCGTTGTTCGGGACTCTTCAGCGGCCACAGCGTTCCATTCGATTCCGCCCAAGTGCTCTTTTCTGTGGTGTAGAACGCATAATGCAGCCTTGCAGGCCAAGGCAGCCTCGCATTTTCGACACAGTCCACCACCGTGTAGAAAGCGGCGGGCACACCGGTTCGATCAAGCACCGGCGCGGCTACTTCGAAATTGTCAGCGTAGCCATCGTCAAAGGTGATTGCTACCGACCGCGGCGGAAGCTCCTTCTCACCACGCACAAAGAGCAAAACATCAGCCAAAGTCACTGGATTGTGATCGCGGGCAATCAGTTCCACCTGCTCGCGAAAGACCTTTGTCGAATGGACGATCCCACCTAACGTGGTGGAGGCCTGCAACGGATCATCCATGACCGAGTGATACATAAGGATGGCAACGCCAGGCCCGCCAAGCCGCCCTGCGAAACGCGTCACCCACCTTCCCATTAAGCTCCGTTTTATCCAATTCTTGATCATTAATTCTTCAGTAAGCTGATAACCGAATCTGCCCTCGGACCCGCACTCCGCACTCACCACTACTTTAATTCAGAATACTATGGCGGGAACGGACCCCTGCGACATGCACGCCCAGTGTCAGGACCTGGCACCTTCGCAAGTTGCAAAAATTGGCATCATCCCTTAACCCGTGCCGCAATCCGGGCAACTTTAATGCAATTTTTTTCACCTACTCTCACCTGCACGATGACGCCGGATGATAAAATGTATAAATCGTTAGTTCCTAGTGCGATAACTCGAACGCGAACTCCCCTGAAGGTATCTGAATTGCAGCCCATTTGACTTAACGTAGTCCAACCAAGCAGAATTCTGTACGCCGGTGTTGGAAGCAGCACTTTGGCAGGGAAAAACGCCTTCCCCTTGGTTCTGCAAGTTAAAACCTCGCAGTCGTATCGTCTGGAATTTATCCAGGCAAAATAGCAGTCTGCTGCAGCGAAACGAACCCAGGAGGTTCAAGGATTTGATCGCTTCAACCAGTCATCTGATTGCACCCCACGGTAATGAACTAGTAATTCTTATAGCCCCTGCCGAACGCAGCGCGGAACTTAAAGCGCAGTCACGCGAGTGGCCTTCCTGGGACCTAACCCCCCGCCAACTCTGCGATCTTGAACTTCTCATTAGCGGCGGATTTTCTCCCCTGCGTGGATTTATGACGCGTGCGGATTACGAGGGCGTCTGCCACAAGATGCGGCTGGCCGACAATACGCTGTGGCCTATGCCGATCACGCTCGACGTCAGTGAAGATTTCGCCAAGAAACTTACGCCAGGCAGCAGCAAGATTGCGCTGCGCGATCCCGAGGGGGTAATGCTCGCAGTCCTGCACGTCGAAGACGTGTGGCAACCTGATCGCAAAGCGGAAGCCAAGTCTGTGTTTAATACCACCAGCACAGTTCACCCCGGGGTGGATTATCTACTGAACAAAGCCAATCTCTGGTACGTAGGTGGTCAGGTCGAAGGTGTGCAGCTGCCTTCGCATTATGATTTTCGAGCGCTGCGTCTCACCCCGGCCGAATTGCGCGCCGAGTTTGCCCGCTTAGGCTGGCGTCGTGTGGTCGCGTTCCAGACTCGCAATCCCATGCACCGCGCTCACCAGGAACTCACATTCCGCGCTGCGAAGCAGGTGGAGGCGAACCTGCTGCTTCACCCTTCGGTAGGCATGACAAAACCCGGCGACGTGGACTACTACACCCGCGTGCGCTGCTACCAACTGCTGCTGTCGAAGTATCCCCCGGGGACAGTCAAGCTCGCCATGCTTCCGCTTGCCATGCGTATGGGCGGGCCCCGCGAAGCAATCTGGCACGGAATCATCCGCAAGAACCACGGTTGCACTCATCAAATCGTCGGTCGTGATCATGCTGGTCCGGGCAACGACAGTGACGGCAAACCGTTTTACGGACCTTACGAAGCCCAGGAACTTTTCCGCAAACACGAGGCCGATATCGGCGTCACCATGGTGCCTTTCAACATGATGGTCTATCTCGAGGACCAGGATCAGTACGTGCCCGACAACGAAGTGCCGAAGGGCTCGCGCGTTCTCAACATTTCGGGAACCGACTTGCGCCAGCGATTGAATGAAGGCCGTGAGATCCCAAGTTGGTTCACTTATCCCGAGGTGGTTCATGAATTACGCCGCAGCTATCCGCCACGGCACAAGCAAGGAGTAACCATTTTCTTCACTGGGCTTTCGGGGTCTGGCAAATCGACCATTGCCAATGTGCTCCTCACCAAGTTTCTGGAGACAGGCGGACGCCCGGTTACTCTGCTCGACGGTGATCTGGTCCGCAAACATTTGTCCTCTGAACTGGGCTTTTCCAGGGAGCATCGCGACATCAACATCCGCCGCATTGGCTACGTCGCATCCGAGATCACAAAAAACGGTGGCATCGCCATCTGTGCACCTATCGCTCCGTACAATGCGGTTCGCAAAGCGGTGAGGCAGATGATCGAACCCTTTGGCGGCTTCGTGCTGGTACACATTGCTACACCCTTGGAAGTCTGTGAGCAACGCGACCGCAAGGGACTCTATGCCAAGGCGCGAGCAGGTATCGTCAAGGAATTCACCGGGATTTCCGATCCCTACGAGACTCCAGCCGACGCCGAAGTGGTTATCAACACCGCCGACCTGTCGCCTGAGGAAGCCGCTCAAGAAATTATTCTTCATCTCGAGCAACAGGGCTTCATCGGGGTCAACGGGCGGCAAGAATAGCCGCTACACAGCGTGCGGTAGAGTCCAATATTTTAGTCTCGACTCGGGACCCTCGCTATGACGACAGAAAATCAGCTTCAAGGACTGAGGGTATAGCGCGTCTTTCATGCCTGCAATAACACTCAAGATCTTGATCGGATTTCTGGTAGGCACCCTCATCGGCCTCACCGGACTGGGCGGCGGTGTGCTCTTGTTGCCGCTGCTCATTTTCGTTCTTAAGGTGCCGGCTATCATGGCGGTCGGATCCGATGCTCTCTTCAATTTCGTCACCAAGATTGGCGCGGGCTGGCTGCACCTGAGCAAAGGTACTGTCCGCCGCAAAGTGGTACTGGCGCTTGCCGTGGGCAGCATTCCAGGTTCGATCGCTGGAGTTGGCTTTCTCACTCATTTGCGGACAATTTATGGAACCGGGGTCAACGACTTCATCAAGTCGGCCGTCGGGCTCTTACTGGTCTGCATTCCCACACTGCTACTGTTTCAGCAACGGATTGAAGACCGTGTCACCAACCGTCCTCCAACCATGAAGTCATTCTTGGGGATGGCCATCATTGGGCTTCTCGCGGGCTTCCTGGTGGGCATGACCTCTGTAGGTTCCGGCAGAATCATAATGATGTTATTGTTACTTTTTTATAGTTTTCCGCCGAAGGTAATGGTGGGCACTGACATTGTTCATGCAAT
>WNFG01002561.1_pt1 | contig 28361 bp, 32 predicted proteins | sample 5400431 | NCBI WGS metagenome assembly WNFG01 (sample SAMN13153346, study PRJNA577476) | soil metagenome | isolation source: 120 cm saprolite under Douglas fir tree site 2 hole 3 replicate 2 | place: USA:California | collected 2015-04-18 | reverse complement strand
TGAGCGCTTCCGCTCGGCCGGACGGGCAGACAAGGTCAGGCCCAAGGCGCGCAGGATACGCATAACCGTGCTGAATTCAGGATTGCCGGTTTCGCCCAGCGCCCTGTAGAGGCTCTCCCGGTTCAGCTCGGCTGCCTCGGCAACTTTTGCCATGCCGCGGGCTCGCGCCACTAGCCCGAGCGCATCCCGAACGAAAGCCGGATCGCCGGTTTCGAACGCCGCCGTGATGTAGGCAGCCTGCCGCTCCGGAGTGTCGAGATATTCCGCCGCATCGAACCTCGTGGTTACGATCACTACTGTGTCTCCGTTATTTCATGGGCCATAGCATGTGCCCGCTTGATATCTCGAGTTTGCGTGCCCTTCTGGCCGGCGCACAACAGGATCACGACAGCTGCCCCACGCTGCATGTAGTACACGCGATAGCCTGGACCGTAATCGATTCGCATTTCCATCACGCCCGAGCCGACGCTTCTGGCGTCTCCCGGATTTCCCTGTTCCATTCGACGAATCCGAGCGACGATTCGTGCGACGGCATTCGCATCCCTTAAGCGGCGCAGCCAGCTCGAGAATTCCTCTGTCTGCCGCACTTCGATCATGGAGCTGGAATGTAGCCTATAGGCGACGGAGAAACAAGATGATGGCCCGCACTGCCGGCAATCTAAGCGCTCGAATGGCCCAAGGGCTCTCGGCGCAGGCCATCTGGATCGTATGGCCGGCCAACACGGGACAGGCGCTTGCCAGGCCGCGGGATCGAGGCTACTTGACGGGACTGCGCGCTCCCTTCGTCTAGCGGCCCAGGACGTCGCCCTCTCACGGCGAAAACAGGGGTTCGAGTCCCCTAGGGAGCGCCAAAAGAATCGGTCTCTCCAGTGGCGCGAATCGCTAAAGCCACATGTTGCGTCTCTGTTCGGATTGATGACCAAAATCCATAGATAATCTATAATGAGACGCGATGAACCCGCGCGAACCCGTCCGCCACTTTCAAGCCTCGCCTTGATATCTTGCCGTCGGCCCAACAACGCCTATGGCCGGAGTTGTCGGAGACCCCCGAGGAATTCACGCTAGTTGGCGGTACCGCGATCGCCCTGCGGCTTGGCCACCGACCATCCTTAGACTTCGATTTCTTCGCATCCACCCCGTTCATCCCGAGCGCCCTGTTGCAGAAAGTGCCTTATCTAAAAGGGGCCACGGTGCGGCAGTCGGCTCCAAATACTCTGACAGTAACAGTTGAACGCGAGGGCCCTGTCCAAGTGTCGTTCTTTGGTAGCCTTGAGCTCGGGCAGGTCGCATCGGCAGAGACTGCTATCGGACCGGGAATCAACGTTGCGTCTCTCATAGATCAGGCCGGCGCCGGCCGCGAAGCGCGGCTTCGTGGAATCCGCCGGCCCCATGCAGTTGCTCGGGTTGCCGCCTTGGCCGCGCGCTTTGCGAGTAACGCCAGCGACATGCCCCAGATCGCGCTGCCAAGCGAAATCGCTCCGAAAAATTCGTGACGAGCCGGGCAAGCCCGGCGACCGCACACCGCGGGCAACGCCCCGCTCAATGCGCCGGAGCAGCAGCCGAACGCGGATCGATCTCGCGGGCATGCAGCGCCATCGCGATCAGCGCCGAGCCGCCGAACACCATATTGATGCCGACCAGCAGCCCGATCGCCCAGGCTGCGGTCGCGGGCAGGCCTGCCAAAATGATAGCGGCCAAAATCAGGTCGATGATGCCGCTCGCCAGCATCCAGCCCCATCGCCCCGACAGCTCGCGCTTGTGCTCGAGCGCGAACATGATCGAGGCAACGCCTTCGATCCCGAAAAACACGATGAGAACCAAGGTAAGCGAGAGGATGCCGCTCAATGGCCACAACAGCAGCACGACACCGGCCGCAATTCCGAGGATCGCCGAGACGAGCGACCACCAGAAACCCGGCGCCTGGCGCATCCAGAAGGTGGTGATCAGGCCGGCGATTCCGCTGATGAGAAACAGCCAGCCAAACAGGATTTCCACCGCGAGCGTCGCGATCGGCGGAATAACGATGGCGACCAGACCGAGGATGACGAGAATGATCCCCTCGATCAGAAAGAGCACCCAATGCTCGTGCAGCGATGTCGCCACCGCGCGCTGAAGTTGCTCGATGTCGGGCTGGTTCATCGACATGGCAGGCCTCCTTGGCCGACAATTCCCGGATGGCCCCCCGAAACTGGCGTGAATAATAGCGCCTTTCTGGTTTCCTTGGAACAACCCCCAAGGCGCGGGCGGCTACCGGAACGACGCGCCCGAACCGGCGATATTCCCGTGCGGGCGATCGAATGAGATGGTGGCTTAGCCCAAGCAAGGGCAGGAGACTGCCTGGGAGCGGTGAGCTTCCGCGTCAAAGCCGTCTCACTGTTCCCTAGGGAGCCAGACAAAATCCTCAAAACCCCGGGCCGGCGCTGAAGCGGAAGCGCTGGGTCACGTCGTAGCTCTGCTTGACCAGCGGCACGGCGTAATCGACGCGCAGCGCGCCGAACGGCGAATCCCAGATCAGGCCGGCGCCGGCGGCGACGCGCGGCTTGGTGGAATCCGCCGGCCCGTTGCAGTTGCTCGGGTTGCCGCCTTGGCCGCACAGGCTGCTCGGAAAAATCGGCGGCGCAAAGGTCGTCGGTCCCTGGTAGCTCCACACGTTGCCGGCGTCGACGAACACCGCGGCCTTGAGGCCCGCATCCTTGGGAATGCCGGGGACCGGCGATTGCAGCTCGGCGGTCGCGCCCGCGAAACTCGCGCCGCCGACGTTGTCGTTGCTGGTTCCCGCGGTGAGATCCCGCGGGCCGAAGCCGTTGGGGGCAAATCCGCGCACCAGCCACGGTCCGCCGAAGAATGCCTGGAAGATCGGCACGCTCTGGCCGCCGAAGCCCATCACGTTGCCGGCCTGGACGCGGCCCACCGCGACGACGTCGCCGAACACATTGTAGTAATAGTGCGCGTCCGTGGTCGTCTTGATGAAATTCTCGTCGCCCCCGAGCCCGGCGATGTCCTGGTTGAACTTGGCGTATACGCCGCTGGTGGGATTGCGGTTGTTGTCGAGCGTGCTGTAGGTCAGCGAATAGCCCGGCTGCGACACCCATTGCGGCCCGGCAAGCGCCGCCTGCTTGATCGCCCCGGATGCCTGGCCGCCCGTTTCGCAGCCGGGGAAATTCGCCGGGCCGCCGGTCGAAACGTCGAGATTGCAGCTCATCAGCGTCGAAGCGACGGTGATCTGCTGGCGGAAGATGCTGTAGCGCAATTGCGCGCTCCAATTTTCGTCGATCGGCACGCCCAAGCGAACCGTGGCGCCGTAGGTCTCGGTCCCGTAGGACTGATACGGGCTCTGCAGATTCTGCCGGGCGAAAATCTCGATCCCCGGAGCGACGCCGTAGCCGAGAAAATACGGTTCGGAATACGCAAGCGAGAATCCGCGAGAGTATTGGCCGTAGGTCACGCTGGCCTTGGCGGCCGCGCCGCCGCCGAACAGATTGCGCTCGCCGACGCTGACCTCCGCGAGCCAGCCCTGCGCGGTCGAGTAGCCGCCCGAAACGGTAAAGTCGCCGGTCTGCTGGTCCTCGACCGCGACGTTGACCACGACGCGGTCCGGCGCCGAGCCGGGCTCCGTGGTGATCTTCACGCTCTTGAAGTAACCGAGGTTCCTCAGTCGCCGCTCCGCGCGGTCGAGCAGCAGCTTGTTGTAGGCGTCGCCTTCCCCGATCTCGAACTCGCGGCGGATCACGTAGTCGCGCGTCCGGGTATTGCCATGAATGTTGATGCGCTCGATGTAGGCCCGCGATCCCTCGTCGACCACGAAGGTCACGGCGACGACACGGCTGGCGCGGTCGCGATCGCCGCGCGGGCGGACTTGCGCAAACGGATAGCCGCGCTTGGACAGGCTGATCGTCATGTTCTCGCCGGTCTTCTCGATGGCTTCGGCGTTGTAGAGCCCGCCGGCTTTGGCGATCAACATCGCTCGCAGCGTATCGGCACTCACCTCCTTGACGTTCGAAACGATGTCCAAGGTGCCGAAGCGGTATAGATCGCCCTCGTCGATCGTGAACGTGATCACGAACCCCTTCCGGGCCGGATCATATTCGGCGGCGGCGCCCACGATCTGAACGTCGGCATAGCCCTTGCTCAGATAAAATCGGCGCAACAGGTCGCGGTCGGCCTCAACGCGGTCCGGATCGTAAACGTCGCTGCTCTTGAGGAAGCTGAGAAGATTGCTCTCGCTCGTCTTGATGACGTTCTTGAGCTGCGACTTGCCGAAGGCGCGATTGCCGACGAAGCGAATCTGCCGCACCGTGGTCTTTTGCCCCTCGACGATCTCGAACACCAGGTCGACCCGATTGTTCGGGAGCTCGATGAGCTTCGGCTCGGCGCGCACGTCGTAGCGGCCGGCACGACGATAGACATCGATGATCCGCTCCACGTCGGCCTGCAAGACCGGGCGGGACAGCGGGCCGCGCGGCTTCGATTGCACTTCGCCGGTGAGCTGCTCGTCCTTGACGTGCCGGTTGCCTTCGAATGCCACGCGGTTGATCACCGGCGCCTCGACGACGAGGATCAAAAGGCGGCTGCCGTTCTGCTCGAGCTTGATGTCCTGGAACAGTCCACTGGCATAGAGCGCTTTCAGGCCGGCATCGATCGCAGCCGGATGGAGATGCCCGCCCGGCTCAAAATGGAAATAAGAGCGGACGGTCTCGTTTTCCACGCGGCGGTTGCCCTGCACGACGATGGACGACGCCGGGCCCGCGGGCTGCGCCTCTGCCAATATCGGCATGCATGCCGCATAGAGCCCGGCAAGACCGAAGCCGATGCACCGAGCGATCAGCCATTGGCGACAACGTACGCACCGCCACATGGCGCGGATAGTTTCGGCCTATCGTGGCGCGAGGTGGGCCGGAGTGCGGTGATCGGGCGAAGCGAATGGGACGATCGTGCCGCAGATTGGTCCATGCCGCGCCACAATGCGTTTGTGGCCGTGACCATCCGCGGCTCGGCCCCCCGGGCAATGATCGAGCTTCATTTCGGCTGCTGCGGAGCGGTCGGCGCGGCAGGCCGGTCCTCGTTCGCCATGCACCTCGTCATGAATGTCTTGCGCGCCTGGCCGGTCAGCTTCTGATCGTCGGCCCCGAACGTGCAGGTCTCCAGCTTCTGCTGTTTGGTGATCGCGAAAACCGGGGTGTTCGCCAGCGACGTTGCCAATACCCCGAGCACACAAGCGTACCGCAGCATTGTTTGACTCCCATCGGATCGGCGTTTGCTCAACCTAGCATGGGTTGCACGGTGCCTGCAGAGCTGGAGCCAGCATGGTAACGACGATCCCTCAGCGCGACCCTGTCACGCTCTTGCGCCAGTTGAGCGTGGCGGTGCGGCCGTTGCGGAAACTGCCGGTGGCGTCGAGCCGGCCGTCCTTGAGCGTCCCCGCCAGATCGACCGCCACGATGCGGGTGCCGTCGGGCTTCTCGGCGTGCATGCGGATTTTCGCTTCGCCCGAGGCGGAGACCTCGCCCGCCATGAACATGGTCACGCCCGGATCGCGGCCGGGCCATTGGCCGGCGATCCTGCCCCGGCTGATCGTGGCCTGCGCCCGAAAGCAGCGCGGCGGATCGGCCGCGGCCGGGCCGTAGCAGATCGGTCCCGCGTACAGCCCGTCGGGGGCGGCGCCCGCCGCGGACGGCGCATTGGCGAGCGGGCGCGGCGGCTCGGTCGGCACGGCCGCGGCCTGCACCCCCGGCTCGGTCCGCTTGGGGACCGGCTCGGCGCGCTCGGCCGCGCGCTGCCCGGCACCTGCTTTCGCTTCGCCCTCGGACATCTGCCGCTTGGTCTCGGCGAGCGCACGCGCCTGTTCCAGCTTGGCCCGATGGTTCTGCGAAAAAGCCCAATAGCCGCCGGCCACGACGAACAACAGGACGGCGGCAGTGAGCCACTTGGCCCAATCGCCGGAGAGCCAGGGCCGCCCGATGTCGGGAGCCGGCAATGCGTCCCCCTCGGCTTCCGGCACCTGTAGGCTCGGGGATTGCTCGCCCATATCCCTGCTTTACCCTCCGATTGCCGTGCGCAGGATATCACCATCTCACGGTCAAGGAATTGGCCGGCAGGAGCGACGCAAATGTGGGGTTTCGGTGTCGGTGTGGCGCCTCGTCATCCGGCCTGTGGACAGTGGGCCGGATTTTTTCCGACCGTTGCAGAATTGTGACAGCGCAAGGCGAATGGCCCCGGTAGGATAGGCCCGGCGAAACGGGAGGAGCCGTTGCACCGATTCCTGACAGCCGCCGCGGGCGTCCTCTGGGACGCCGTTCAGGGCGAGCCTTGCACCATGGGGCCACTGGTCGCGGCCTCGAAGACCATGGTGCTGGCCGGAACCGCGATGGCCCTGAGCGGCCTCACCGTCACGGCTTCGATGTTCATCGTGCGCAAATGGCTCTGGCGCTATCTGGGCGTTCATGCCGCGGAACGATTGCGGCGGTTCGGTAGCCTCGGCCTCATCCTCGGTGTGGCCGGCGCCGCAGCCGCAGCCTGGACGGTCGACGCGGCTTTGATTGAGCAAGAAGTCCCGGAGCTTTGGCTCCGCATCGGAATTGCGGCCGCTGCCGCATTGCTGTGCGCCGTTGCGGTGCGCGCGATCGCGGACGTGATCTGGGGGCGGGATTCGAAATGGGGCCGCCGCACCCGGCTTGCCGGCAGCGCGATCGCGGCTGTTGGGCTTGCGAGCGTGCTATTGCTCCAGGGCGCGGCGATGTTTCATCTCCAGGAAAAAATATCATCGATTCCTCGGCTGAAGGAAATCGGCTCGATCCAGCGCATCGTCCAAAGCTTCCGTCGAGATTGACGCTGTCCTCTGCGGCTCATGCCGCGACCGTTGCGTGATCGGGAAGCCGGATCAGCGCATCGACATCGGCAGCAGCGCGAGCAGGCCGGTGAGCGCGGCGATCACGCCGGCGACGCCGGCCACCGCAGCCCAATATCGGAGCGACTGCAGTCTCGAGCTCTCGGCTTCGCCGGTGGGATCCTCGATGTGCACCAATGCGTCGACCACAGGTTCCGGCGGCGGAACCGCGTCGCCGGCCGCAGGCGTCGGAATGCCGCTCGAGGCGTTCTCGGGCTCGGGCTTGGCGCGCGCGATTTCGGGCCCCAGCCGCTCGAGCGCCTCGTGCCAGCGATGCTCGTCGCTCGGCTCACCCATTTCTTGAACCGATCCTGTTTCCAATCCCGCCGGATCAGCCACGCCTCGACGGCGAGCGTATCGGCAGCAATGACAGGATTCAATCAGGATCGGCGCAAGCCGGGATCATAGGTTGGGTTAACCGATCTGCGGTTTCGCCGTCGGGGCCGCGATTGCCGCTGCCCCTGTCATGACGAATTCGGCTTCTCTCGCCCGTTTGGATAAAGGGCCGGCACCCGTAGGCCCGGCCCCTCTTTCTCAGCGCTTCGGCACTCTGGAGAGCCGCTGGTCAGGCGGAAGGCCGTCGTGCACAGGCTGACGGGGACCGCATGACGCCGTTTGACCGATTGGCATCAGAGGCTGCCACCTTACCGCAGGCTAATGCGACAGGCTCAGGAAGGTTCCGGCCCGGAAACGGCGCCGGTGGATCGATCGTCTCACGATTGCGCTGCGGCACGCGCTCACGCGCCGGCCCCGGAGCAATGCGAAGGCAAGCAGGCGTCAACGATGCGTGGGAAACACCAGGGTGAGCGTACCAACCAAGGCGGCGAGCAAGAAAAGATGCTCGTGCTCGGCATGTTGCAGCGCGATTGCGAGTTGACCGCATAGCCGATCGATCGACCCGAGCCAAACAAGCAGCAGATCACTGCCGCTGTAGGAGCCCGCTGCGAGCCAGGAATCCGGGGGCGTGAACGCCGATATGATTTCCAGCGTGTTTGACAACATGGTTTCAAAGGGTGCCGACGGCCCGCAGTCCTTGGCAATGGCAACATGGCAGATTTGCGGCGGGCCCCGAGGGCGCAACCCCGGAAATGCCGGACATCGCCGCCGCAAAGTTCGGGGAACCGATTCCTCCCGTTGTCGGTTGAACGTCGGATCAACCAAGGAGGCAAGAATGAAGATCTTCGCTTGGATTTTCGCCGCGGCGATCTCGCTCGTGAGCTTTCCGGCACTCGCCGGATCACCGGCCGGCCCGGATGGTTCGATCGTGCTGACCGGCGCGCAATTGTGCGTCGGGCCAGGCTGCCGGGACCGCGATCGCGATGACGATTGGCGATGGCGACGCCACCACGGTTACGGCTGGGATCGGGGCGGCTGCCGCGACGTGACCGTGCGCGAGCACCGGGACGGCGAGGTGATCGTCCGTCATAGCCGGCGCTGCGACTGACGCCGTAGCGGTAGGCCTCGAGCGGCGCTGCCGGCACTCGGCGGTGCCGCTAGGCTGATTCGCGATCGAACCGTCCGCTCGAGCATAAGCGCCGGCTGCGGCATTCGGCCGCGCCGAAGACAAAATCGGAGTGCGCGCATCTACGGCGGCCGGTTTCCTTGGAATGATTGTTCGCCGGGGCGAGCGGGTTTGAACGATGCTTGTCCGGCAGCGTGTGCAACTCATCTTCACCGACATGTGAGCCCAACTGTCTCACGAATGACCATTTCCCCCTCTACGACCCGGTGCAGGTCAAAAAGACCAAAGCACGAGGGTCGCGATGGCTTCCGTGATGATTGCTTGTCCCGAGACCCGTCGAGAGATTTACACCGGCATCGAGACGGACGAGGCAAGCTTTGCGAAACTGCCGAACGTGCTCAGCCGCACGCAATGCTCGGTCTGCGGCCAGGAGCACGTCTGGACCCGGCAGGACGCCTGGCTGTCCACCAGCCGGCGCAAGCAGGTCGCCTGATCCTGCGCGCACGGCGCAATATTCGGTTGCCGATGGCCGGCGAGATTTGCCCCCCGCGCCGCCCGGCCGGAACCTAGCCGCCGGCTGCGACGTTGTTCAGCGCCAGTTCGTATTTCCAAGTCCAGTCCTGGCGAACGGCAGAGCCCCGGTTCACGTACCGAGCACCGGGCCAGGGCTGTCTTCCGTCCACGCGATTCTTCAGCAGCAACGGCAAAGCCGCGCCTCGCTGATGCCACGGGTGGCGAGCTTGTGCAGCCATGAACGCAACATCGAATAAGGGCGCTCGGCTCAGCCGGGACATCCAGGCCAAGATCGGCGAGAAGCTGGCGTTGCTCTACTTGCCGGTGTTGCGCCAGGATATTCCCCAACAGTTGTCCGAACTGTCGCGGCGGCTGGATGCAACCGGAAAAACCCGACGGAAGCACCGCTCCTCGCTGTCGAGGATGCTGGAAGCATTGCGGCGGCGCGGCGCCCGCTTCTGAAAACTTGGTCGAACCGGATCGCGCGTGCGTTCGACCAGAACGGCGGCGCGAAGCGAGGCATCGTCGACGGCTTGCAGGCAATTGAGGGCGGGCGCCCGCATCATTGCCTGACGCCCTGGTCAGTGGAAGCCGCCGAGCAGCCAAATCAGCAGAATGATGGGAATGGGGATTCCAATGATCCACAGCGACCTCCTCGAAAGCGTTGCCGCACCTCGACTCTGATGCGATCGGCCAGGTTCCAAACAAAAATCCGGAACTCGCTTTGCTGCAGGTGCTGCGGCACGACTGGAAGGGCACCGAATGGATCCTTTGATCGACTTCTCCCATTTCGAGTTCGATCACGCGGGAAAACGCCGTAAAGTGTACCGCAAGGGCACCGGGCCCGCGGTCATCGTGATCCACGAAATCCCGGGGATCACGCCGCAAGTCGCACGGTTCGCGCGTTACGTAGCTGATGCCGGCATGACCGCATTCATGCCGCGACTGTTCGGGGTCCCGGGGAAGCCCGTTTCGCGCGCCTATGCCACCGCCGAAATGGCGCGCGCCTGCATCGGCCGCGAATTTCGCGTGCTCGCTGAGAACCGATCGAGCCCGATCGTGGATTGGCTGCGGGCGCTCGCGCGCCGGGCCTACGACGAGATCGGAGGCAAAGGCGTGGGCGCGATCGGCATGTGCCTCACCGGAAATTTCGCCCTGACCATGATGCTCGACCGCTGTCTGATCGCCCCGGTGCTGTCGCAACCTTCGCTGCCGCTGCCACTGACCGGGCGCAAGGCGGCGGCGGTGCATGCCTCGCCCGAAGCGCTGGCGAACGCGCGCCGGCGCCATGCCGAGGAGGGTCTCACCGTGCTGGGATTGCGCTTCGCGGGCGATCCGATCTGCCGACGCGCGCGGTTCGACACGCTCGCACAGGAGCTCGGCGACGCTTTCGAGGCGATCGAGGTCCCCGACAGCGCCGCCAACCCGAGCGCGAGCAAACCGGCGCATTGCGTGCTGACCCTCCACCTCATCGACCGCGCAGGGGAGCCGACCCGGGCTGCGCTCGATCGGGTGATCGGGTTCTTGCGCGAACGGTTGATGTGAGGATCGCGCGCGGCTTGCCCGCTCCGATCGGCTCTCCCGGCGATCGTTTGCATGTTGCTGTGCAGCAGCGGTGCACAGGCGCGGCGATTCGCCGGAACCCTTGTCGGGGCAATGCCGCCCAGTCCCCTCGGGCAAGGAACGTTTTCCGCGGCCGGGAATTGACGGGGGGAAGAGGCGTCAAGGAGGTCAGGCCATGTTGGGCTTGGTTGTCACGCTGCTGATCATCGCGCTGATCGCGGCCGTGCTGGGCTTCGGCGGGATCGCCGGGGCGGCGGTCGGGATGGCGAAGATCGTGTTTTTCGTCGCGTTGGTTATGTTCCTGATCTCGCTGGTATTCGGATTCTCCCGCGGAAGCCTCCGCTGGTAGATAACGAATCGTGGGATCGTCCCGGCCGCCGCCCGATGGGCGGCGGTCGTGCGTTGGGATGCCGAGGAACGAACGGCCAGCATCCGTTCGCCTCGCCCGCCGTTGGCTGCCGTCCGACTGTGGCCGAATAGTCATACGCCGCCCCGAACCGCGCCGAGGCTTATCCAAGCACCTTTCATTTCCGGCCCCCGGCCTCTAACATTGCCGGCCAGAAACCGGCGGCTGGAGCCTTGGCATGAAATGCGGGCCTTCCCTATTGGCAATCCTGGGGCTGGGATTGCTGCTGACGGCCTGCGCCGGCGTGTATGGGATCAAGAGCAACGACACCGGCGGCATCATCCCGTGGTCGCCGGAAAACCAGGCCGCAGCCTTTGCCATCGCCTCGCAGCGGTGCGCGCGCTATAACAAGTACGCCCGCATCAACAGCGTGCATGCGCAGTATGGAGATTACATCGGGTTCTCCTGCGTGTGGTCGCCCTACGCGCGCCCCTGACGGACGTCCGCTCGGCCGGCCGGCTGCCGGCGCCGGTATTTCCGATGTTCGTGCGCCCTGATCCGTCCCTTCCCCTAGGTTGCGAGGTTCATCATGGGTAAACCGTTGTCGCTCACCGCCAAGGATTCGCACCGTCTCGGCGCCTACCGGGCCGATCCGGCAGGAAAGCCGCTGGGCGGCGTCGTGGTCGTGCAGGAGATTTTCGGGGTCAATCATCACATCCGCTCGGTCTGCGACCGCCTCGCGGCGCTCGGCTATGTGGCCGTGGCCCCGGCGCTGTTCGACCGGTTCGCCCGCGACTTCCAGTCGGGCTATTCGCCGGAGGAAGTCGCCCAGGCGCGCAAGTTCCTCGCCGACATCGATTGGGCGGCATTCGTGGCCGATACGACGGCGGCCGTCGAGGCGCTGCCGCGGCCGGTCGCGGTATTGGGATTCTGCATGGGCGGCACGGTCGCCTATCTGGCTGCCACGCAGCTCGACGGGCTCGCCGCCGCGGTGTGCTTTTACGGCGGACAGATCGTCAAATCCGCCGACCGCAAGCCGCGCTGTCCCACGCAAATGCATTTCGGCGAAAAGGACGAGCACATCCCGATGACGGACGTCGACGTGATCCGAGCCAAGCGGCCCGATTGCGAAATTCACGTCTATGCCGCCGGGCACGGTTTCTATTGCGACGAGCGGGCGAGCTTCCATGCCGAAAGCGCGACGATCGCCTGGGGCAGGACGCTGCGATTCCTCGACGGCGCGATGGTCAAGCGATAAGCACGCCGCGCTTGCAGGCGGATCCTCGCTAGCCGCTGCTGCCGGCGGCCGGAACCGCGGCCTCCTGCGCGCTCGACGCGACGCTCGCCAGCACGCGCCCGATCATGACCAGGACCGGACCCGACGGAGCGATCGCCTCCAGCCGGGCGGCAATGTCCGCAACGCTGCCGCGCAGGACAATCTCGCCAGCGCGCGTTGCTTCGACGACCGCCACGGCGGGCGTGGCCGGATCGATGCCGTGCTCGAGCGCCGAAGCGGTGACCGCGTGAAGCGTGCGCTTGGGCATGTAGATCACCGTCGTGGTCGACGGATCGGCGACGCTCTTCCAGTCGATGTCCGCCGAGAGCCCGCCGTCCGCGTCCGCGTGGTGCCCGGTGACGTATTGCAGCCGGCGCGAATAGCGCCGGTGGGTGAGCGAGACGGCTAGCCGGCTCGCCGCGCCCTGCGCGGCCGTGATGCCGGGAACCGCCTCGACCGCGATACCGGCCGCGCGGCAGGCGGCGATTTCCTCCCCGGCCCGCCCGAACACCATCGGATCGCCGCTCTTGAGCCGCACCACGCGTCGTCCGGCTCTGGCGAGGCCGATCATCAATTGATTGATCTCGTCCTGACGGCAGGACGGTCCATAGCCGGTCTTGCCGACGAGCATCTTCTTGGCTTCGCGTAGCCGGTCTTGCCGACGAGCATCTTCTTGGCTTCGCGACGCGCGAAGTCGAGAATCTCCGGCGCGACGAGATCGTCGATCAGGATCACGTCGGCGGACTGCAGCGCGCGTACCGCCCGCAGCGTCAACAGCTCGGGGTCGCCGGGGCCGGCGCCGACCAGCACGATGGAGCCGATTCTTTCCGGCTCGGCGTCGATATCCGCGCTCAGCGCTTCGAGCTCGGAAGGATCCGGAATATCGTTCGGCCGCGCGAGCGCGGCTTGGGTGAAACGTTCCCACAGCTGCCGCCGCGCCCGGAACGACAACCCGAGCGATTGGATGCGCGGCCGCCACGTCCGCGCGGCCTCCGCCCAGCGCGCAAAGCCTCGCGGGATCAGCGCTTCCAGCTTGGCCCGGATGGCCTGGCCGAACACCGGCGCCGCGCCGTCGGTCGAAATGCCGATCACCAGCGGCGAGCGATTGACGATGGCCCCGAAGGCGAAATCGCACAGCGCGGGCTTGTCCACGACGTTGACCGGAACGCCGGCGCGGCGCGCGGCCGCGGCAAAGGCCGCCGCCTGCGTCTCGTCCTCGATCGCGCCGACCGCAATGGCGGCGCCGTTAAGATCGGCAGCTTCGAACGCCCGCGCATGAACCGCGATCGGACCCCGCGGCGCCTCCGCGGCGATCGCCAAAAGCTCCTCGGAAGGATTCTGCGCATAGATTTCGACCCAAGCCCCGGCCGCCGACAAGAGTTCCGCCTTCCAGGCCGCGGCCGCGCTGCCGCCCACCAGGACCGCACGCTTGCCGTCCAGCGCCAGGAAAATCGGCAGCCGCGCCAGCGCCTCCATGCGCGGGCTCGGTGCCTCGTGGGGACTTCGGGTCATCGTAGGAGGCAGCCGCACGCTGCCGCCGGCCGGCCGATCGCGACGATGCTCTTCACGGCTCGATCCCTCTCGCTTCGCCTCGCCGGCCCATGCGCCGCAAACCCTCGCGATGCAAGGCGCGCGTGCCGGCACGCCAGCAGATATCAACTCCCGTGCCAACCCGCCGCCGGGGTTGCTACAGATCTGAATTTACGATGCAATTCGCCCTATGGGCAGCCGATTGCGTTCGGGCCTCTCAGTCGGCGAGCTGCCCGCTTTTGCCGCACCCCGCCCGCGGTTTGGGCAAGGCCGTCACGTCGTCGAGGCGACGCGCGAGGCGCGCGCCTGCAGCGCGCGGATGCGGTCGGCGAGGCTGCCCTTGCCGTCCTCGCCGCCGACCGATGCGGGTTGCGATTTGCCCGCGCCGTTGCCGTGGAGCCGCACGCTTTCCTCGGCGAGGATCGCCTCGATGGCCGAGCCGGAGCCTTCGAGCACGGAAGTCAGGCGCACGACCTCGGCGGCGACGTCGTTGATACGCTCCCGCAACAGCGCGTTCTCGACCCGCTCCGCTGCCCAGGTGGCCTCCGCCTCGCGCTTCATCGCGCCAACCTCCCGCTGCAGCTTGGCGCGGTCCTCGCGGGCCCGATCGAGCTGGGTCTCGATCAAGGACTTTTCGGTCTTCAACGTCTCGATCGCCTCGCCATGCCGGCGATCGGTGGTGGTGAGCTCCTGGCGCAGGTCGGTCTCGATCTTGCGCGCGGCTTCGACGTCGCGCCGAAGCTGGTCGCGTTCGTGCTCGCGTTCGGACAGCATGCGGCTCTGCTCGGCAAGACGCATGTCGAGGTCGGCAAGACGTCGACTGAGGATCTCGGCCTCCGCAACCTGACCGGCAAGCTGGCGCTCCAATTGGGCCACCCGCTGGGCGAGCTTCTCCACCTGCCCGCGTTCCTCGGCGAGCTCGCGCGACGCGGCCTCGGAATCGAGCCGTTCACGGGCGAGGCGGTCCTCGGTGTCGCGGACCCCCTTCTGCAGGCCGAGGATCTGCCCCTTGAGGGCGTCGACCTGCGTCCGCAAGGCCACGACCTCCACGCTTTGGCTGTCGAAGAGAACCGACCTGTCCTCGAGTTCGGCGCCGATCCCGACGAGCTCGGCCTCCTTGTCGGCGAGCACGCGCTCGACTTCCCGCAGCGTGCCGGTCTTGGTGGAAAGCTCCTCCTCGGTGGCGTGCAGCTGGTCCTTGAGCGCCTTGTCCCGCGCCTCGAGCGCGAAAATCGCGGCGGTCTTTTCGCCGAGGTCGATCTTGAGGCGGTTGATGGTGTCGGTCTTCTTGCCGAGCTCCGCGAGCTGAGTCGTGGTCTTGGTCTTGAGCTGGTCGACGCTCATTTCGAGCCGGCGCGTCGACATCGCGAACTCGGCGCGCAACTGATCCTTGTCGGCTTGGATCTCCGCCATCGACAGCGGGGTCGCCGCCTCGAGCCGGCGCAGGGTCAGTCGCACCGCGCGGGCATGGACGAACGGGATGATGGCAAGCGCGATAAGGCAGGCGACGAGAAAGCCGAGCCCCACATACATGATCGGCTCGATCATGAATTACGCCTCCGGCCGCAAACACCACTCTCGCGGGGCAACATGCCACGCGGGTCGATCGAGTTCCAGTCCGGTCTCCGCTTAACCTGAACCAAATCAGGCGGAAGCCAGCCGATCAGAACGGATTCCAGGTCGCTTGCGGCGTGAATTTGAGGTAGCCGACATTGGCGCCGAGCCGCACGCCGACGCCGGAGCGAATCGGAATCACCACGATGCCGTTCGCGGTCAATACGGTCATCCCCAGCCCGCCCACGAAATACGCCGAGCCGTCGACGCCGCCGAAGCGCTGGTACACCGCCTGCGTCGCCGGCAGATTGTAGACCAGCATCATGGTGCGGGCGCCTTCGCCGCCGACGTCCCAACCGAGCGTGGGACCCTGCCAATAGACCCGCAAATCGCCGGCGTTCTTGGTGTACAGCGTGCCTTCGCCGTAACGCAGCCCGCCGATGAAAGCGCCGCCGGCTTCCTGGCCGAGGACGTAGCCGTTGGGCAGGCCCCATTGGCTCACCGCCCGCTCGATGATTTGCGCCAAGCCGCGCGAAACTCCGCCGAAGAACTTGTGACCCGTGTCTACCAGCTCATGGGGGGAAAACCGGGAGTCGGCGGGCTGCGGCGTCGCCTGAGCGGCCGCCGGCGCGGCACCCAGTCCCGATGCGAGGAGAGCCAGGCAGGCAATGCGAATGAGCGCGCGCATGAATGCTCCATCGGATCGAGGAATCCCGCCTCGCATCGGAAGCACCGGACTGCGGGCTGGATGCGAATCAGGCATTCCTCGTCCCCAACTATGGCGCCAGCACGGCTGCGGCGGAAGCCGGTCATGCCGTCCGCGCCTCCCGCCGCCGCCGGCGGCCGGCTCAACGCCCGTGTCGACCGGTCCCGCCCTCGACGATCTCCCGCGCCGCGGCGGGATCCCCGAAGGCCAGGAACGCGGGCACTCGAAATCCGTCCGCGATCTGTCCGTAGCGCAGCGGCGTGCCATCGGGCTTCTTCACCACGCCGCCCGCCGCGGCAAGCAGCGCGTCGCCGGCCGCGATATCCCATTCGAAGGTCGGTGCGAGCCGCGGGTAAAGGTCGGCGCCGCCTTCGGCGACCCGGCAGAATTTCAACGACGAGCCGCACACGATCGTCTCGGAGACCGCCAGCCGCGAGAGCAGCGCCGCAGTATCGGCATCGAGATGCGAACGGCTCACCGCAACTCGGATTCGCCCGGGGATTTGCGCGCGCGCGTGAACCGGGACGATCTCGTCGAAGCCGCCCGGACGCGCCGGGTCGAAGCGCAGGCGCTCCGCGCCGCTGCCGAGGAACCCGCGCCACATGCGGCCGAGCGCCGGCGCCGCAATGATGCCCAGGACCGCCACGCCCGCGCGCACGACGGCTAGGTTGACCGTGAACTCGGGTCGTCCGTCCAGGAACTCCCGGGTGCCGTCGAGCGGGTCGACCAGGGCGAAACATCGCCCCAGCGTGTCGGGCCGCGGCAACCCGGTCGCCTCCTCGCAGATGGCCGGGAGCCCGGGAAAGATTTCCGAGAGGCCCTGCAAGACGACCGCCTGCGCGGCTTCATCGGCATGGGTCACGAAGGAACGATCGGATTTTTGCCGGCGCCCCGCCGTCGCCGGATCGACGGCGAGGATCGCCGCTGCCGCCCGGCCGACGACCACAGTGAGATCATCGAGCCGGCCGGCCAACGAGGCGAGGTCGCGGTCGAAACTGAGATCGGTGGTCACGTTGGCTCCGCTCCAGAGAAGCCGAGACGACGGCCGCTTCGGCATGGCGCAGCAGTCGTCGAAGTGCACGGGAATGTGGGGAAATGAGGGTCGCCCTGGCAGGCCGCGCATGTGCGTTGTATCACACCCGCGGCCGCGCGATGGCTGAGTCGCGCCGACAGCGCCGAGTTCGCTGCGTTCGCATCCAACCGGAGACCCGCCATGCACGGCTCCCTCGAAATGCTCGATCTTGCCGCCCTGCTCTGCTCGCGGGTCTGCCACGACCTGATCAGCCCGGTCGGCGCGGTCGTCAATGGGCTCGAAGTGCTCGAGGACGACAATGACCCGGAGACCAAGATCTTCGCGCTCGACCTGATCAAGAAGAGCGCGCGGCAGGCCTCGGCGCGCCTGCAGTTCTGCCGCCTTGCCTTCGGCGCGGCAGGCTCGGCCGGCGCGGCGATCGATCTCGGCAATGCCGAAACCGTGGCGCGCGGCCTGTTCGAGGACGACAAGACCAGGATCGCGTGGAACCTGCCGCCGGCGCTCTCCCCGAAGAACCGGGTCAAGCTCCTGCTCAACCTGCTGATCCTCGCCGGGCAGACCATCCCCCGGGGCGGCACCCTCACCGTGGATGCGATCGGCGACGGCGAGATCCAAGGCTTTCGGGTGACGGCCGCCGGGCTCAACGCCCGTATCCCGCAGGCGATTCCCGGCCTCGTTTCCGGGGAAGCCGGATTGGCCGCGATCGATGCGCACGCGATCCAGCCGTTTTACACTGGCCTGCTTGCCCGCAGCTGCGGGCTGTCGGTGGCGCTGGTGCCGGACGGGGATCGGATCGTGATCACCGCCGGCTGATGGCGGCGCCGGGCCATTTGGCGGCGGCCGGAAACGAATTGTTTACCACGCGGCCGGGCCGGAGCTTCGGAAAGCCGGAAATCACCGGAAATTCACCGCGCACCGGGTGTTGTCGGTAGCCGGACAACCAATCTTAAACCGTTTCCCAACAGACTGGCCGCGCTCGCGAAACGGCGCGGGGCGCGCGCGCGGCCCAAGTTGCCCCGCGGCCAGGGGCGTTTCCATGGACGAATTGCTGCGCGAATTCCTGACCGAGACCAATGAGAGCCTCGACCTCATCGACGTCGAGCTGGTCCGCTTCGAGCAGGATCCCAACAACGCCAAGATCCTCGACAATATCTTCCGCCTCGTCCACACGATCAAAGGTACCTGCGGCTTTCTCGGACTGCCGCGGCTACAGAGGCTTGCCCATTCGGCGGAGACGCTGATGGGCAGGTTTCGCGATGGCCTTGCGGTCACCGCTGAGGCCGTCACGCTCGTTCTCGCCACCATCGACCGCATCAAGGAGATCCTCGCCGAGCTGGAACGGACCGAGCGGGAACCTGAAGGCTCGGATCGGGATCTGATCGGCATGCTCGAATGCATGGCGGCGGGCGCAGCCGCCGAGAGCGCAATCGCCAGCTCACGGACCACGAGCGGATCGCTGGTCTATCAGGGGCTGAACCGTCCGCCTCGCCCGGGTGAAGTGCCGCTCGATGATCTCGAGCGGGCGTTTCGGGAAACGCCCGGTCCGCAGGACCCGGCCGCAGCCACCGCTGTGCGACGGCAATCGCGGGACGAGCCGGAAAACAAATCGCAGCAGCCGGAGCGTGCCGGCGCGCGCGAGAAGGACGACGACAAGCAGGCCGTCGCCAGCCAATCCATCCGCGTCAATGTGGAGACGCTGGAAAAACTCATGACCATGGTTTCCGAACTGGTGCTCACGCGCAATCAGCTCCTGGAAATCGTGCGTCGGCACGAGGAATCCGAGTTCAAGGCGCCGTTGCAGCGACTCTCCAACGTGACCGCCGAGCTGCAGGAAGGGGTGATGAAAACCCGCATGCAGCCGATCGGCAACGCCTGGCAGAAACTGCCGCGCATCGTCCGCGACCTCGCCGCCGATCTCGGCAAGGAGATCGAGCTGGAGATGCACGGCGCGGAGACCGAGCTCGACCGTCAGGTCCTCGACCTCATCAAGGATCCGCTCGCGCACATGGTGCGCAATTCCGCCGACCATGGTCTGGAGGACCCCGTCGAGCGCCGGCGGGTCGGTAAGCCCGACAAGGGCACGATCCGACTCTCGGCCTATCACGAGGGCGGACACATCATCATCCAGATCGCCGACGACGGCCGCGGGCTGGATACCGAGCGCATCAAGGCCAAGGCGATTGCCAGCGGACTGGCTTCGGAATCCGAAGTCGAGAAGATGACCGAGGCGCGGATCCACAGATTCATCTTCCGGCCCGGGTTCTCCACCGCCGCGCAGCTGACGAATCTCTCGGGTCGGGGCGTCGGCATGGACATCGTGCGAGCCAACATCGATCAGATCGGCGGCACCATCGACGTCAAATCGGCACCACGAGCGGGTTCGAGCTTCAGCATCAAGATCCCGCTGACGCTCGCCATTGTATCGGCGCTGATCGTGCAAGCGGGCGGCGACCGCTTCGCGATTCCGCAGCTTTCCGTGGTCGAGCTGGTCCGCGCCCAAAACAATTCCGAGCACAGGATCGAGCGCATCGGTCACACGCCGGTGCTCCGCCTGCGCAACAAACTGCTGCCGCTGGCGCGCCTCGACCAACTGCTGGCAATTGCCGGTGCCGCGGGAAGCGAGCCGGAAGAGGGCTTCATCGTCGTCATTCAAGTCGGCAGCCAGACGTTCGGGATCGTGGTGGACGCCGTGTTCCACACCGAAGAAATCGTGGTCAAGCCGATGTCGACCAAGCTGCGCCGCATCCCGATGTTCTCCGGCAATACCATCCTGGGCGACGGGTCGGTGATCATGATCATCGACCCGAACGGCATCGCGCAGGCGATCGGGACCGCGGCCGCGCAGATCCCGGAGCCGCCGGCCGGCGCGGAGCGGACCGAATCCGACGCCAAGACGGTGTCGCTGCTGGTGTTCCGGGCCGGCTCCGCCGAACTCAAAGCCGTGCCGCTTTCGCTGGTGACTCGCCTCGAGGAGGTCGACTGCAGGAACATCGAGCTCTCCGGCGGCCGCCATCTGGTGCAATATCGCGGGCAGCTGATGCCCTTGGTGCGGCTCGACGACGAGTTCCGCATGCGCACCGAGGGTACGCAGCCGCTCTTGGTGTTCTCGGATCGCGGCCGCTCGATGGGACTCGCAGTCGACGAGATCGTCGACATCGTCGAGGACAAGCTGGACATCGAAGTGCCGGGCGAGGCTCCCGGCTCGCTCGGCTGCGCGGTGATCCGCGGCCAGGCCACCGAGGTCGTCGACGTCGGATATTTCCTTCCGCTTGCGTTCCAGGACTGGTTCCGTCGCAACGACGCACAGGTCTCCGGCGGGCCGAAATCGCTGCTGCTGGTCGACGATTCCGCATTCTTCCGCAACATGCTCGGTCCGGTGCTCAAGGCCGCCGGCTACGAAGTCACCGCCACGGGTGGGGCCGAGGAGGCGCTCGCGATCGTCAAATCCGGCCGGCAGTTCGACGTCGTCGTGTCCGACATCGAGATGCCCGGCATGTCCGGCTACGAGCTTGCCCAAGCCGTGCGCAGCGAGCCTCGCGGAGCGAATGTGACGCTGATCGCGCTTTCCGCGCTCGCTTCCGAAGCCATGGTCGAGCGCGGACGCCGGGCCGGCTTCGATGATTTCGTCGCCAAATTCGACCGCCAGGGCCTGATCGCGGCCTTGAAGCAAGCCAGCCTGCAATGGGTCGAGGCAGCGTGAGGACGCCATGACGACAGACAGTCCCGTCGACGCCGAATGCGTCACCGAATACGTCACCGTCGTGCTCGACGGCCAATTGTTCGGCCTGCCGATCGCGCGGGTGCAGGACGTATTCATGCCGGAGCTGTTGACGCGGGTGCCGTTGTCCGAGCCGGAAATCGCCGGCGTGCTCAATTTGCGCGGCCGCATCGTCACCGCCATCGATCTGCGCTGCCGCCTCGGCCTGCCGTCTCGCCCGGACGGCCTGCCGCCGATGGCGGTGGGCATCGAATGGCGCGGAGAATCCTACGGTCTGTTGGTCGATGCGGTCGGCGAGGTGATCAAGCTCGCCGATTCCGGACGCGAGCCCAACCCCGTCAATCTCGACGCCAAGTTCGCCCGCGTCTCGGTCGGCGTGCACCGGCTCGACGCGCAGCTCATGGTCGTGCTCGACGTCGAACGGGTGCTCGGCTCGGCGGCCGAGCCGATCGCAGCGTGAAGCCCGCAGCCGACAAGGACCATGCCCCAACCCAATACAACCAACGAAATGGAACCGTCATGAAGACCTGTCTGGTGGTTGATGATTCGAGCGTGATCCGCAAAGTAGCCCGCCGCATCCTGGAGGGGCTGGCGTTTCAAATCGCCGAGGCGGAAGACGGCCGCCAAGCGCTCGAGCATTGCGAGCGCGAGCTGCCCGACGCGGTGCTGCTCGACTGGAACATGCCGGTCATGGACGGCTACGAGTTCCTCAAGGCGCTGCGCCGCCTGCCCGGCGGCGACCGGCCGAAGGTGGTGTTCTGCACCACCGAGAACGATGTCGTTCACATCGCACGGGCGCTTCACGCCGGCGCCAACGAGTACATCATGAAGCCGTTCGACAAGGAAATCGTCGAGGCTAAATTTCAGGAAGTCGGCCTGATTTGAGTTCAGTCGGCGTGCCAGTGTCCCGAGTATCGGTTCGATGAGTCTCGCGTTGCACCCCGCGCCGGCATTGCCGACGACGGATCCGGCGGCGATCCGCGTCATGGTGGTCGACGACGCCGTGGTCGTGCGCGGGCTGGTCTCGCGCTGGGTCGCCGAGCAGCCGGGGCTCGCGGTGGTGGCTTCGTTGCGCACCGGCCGGCAGGCGGTCGATCAACTGGAGCGCGCCGATCCGGACGTCGTCGTGCTCGACATCGACATGCCGGAGCTCGACGGCATCTCCGCGCTCCCGCTGCTGCTCGGGAAAAAACGCGATCTCGTGGTCATCATGGCCTCGACGCTGACGCGCCGGAACGCCGAAATCAGCCTGAAGGCGCTCGCACTCGGCGCAGCCGATTACGTTCCCAAGCCGGACAGCAACCGCGGCATCACCACTTCGACCGCGTTCCGCCGCGAGCTGATCGAAAAAATCGTGGAGCTCGGCGGCCGCCGCAGGCGGCGCCGCGGCGAGGCCTCGGGCAAGCCGGTCGCGCTCCTCCATCCGGGATTGCGTTCAGTCCCCGCCGGTGCGCAGCCGATCGCGTTGCGACCGTTCTCCATCATTCCCCCGCGCGTGCTCCTGGTCGGCGCCTCGACCGGAGGCCCCCAGGCGCTCCGAGGCTTGGCCTCCCAGCTCGCGGCCGTGAGCGACCGCGTGCCGGTGCTGATCACCCAGCACATGCCGCCCACCTTCACCACCATCATGGCCGAGCACCTCGCCCGCGCCAGCGGCCGGCCGGCGCACGAGCCGCACGACGGCGAGCCGATCCGGCCGGGGACGATCTATCTCGCGCCCGGCGGGCGGCACATGCAGGTTGAGCGCCGCGACCGGCTGCCGGTCGTCGCGCTCGACGACGGGCCGCTCGTCAATTTCTGCCGGCCCGCGGTCGATCCGCTGTTCGCCTCGGCGGCACAGGTCTGGGGCGGCGCGGTTCTGGCCCTGGTCCTTACCGGCATGGGCGCGGACGGCGCCCGCGGTGCCGCCGCGATCGTGGCGGCGGGCGGCAGCATCGTCGCTCAAGACGAATCCACCAGCGTGGTTTGGGGCATGCCGGGGGCGGTGGCGCGCGCGGGCCTCTGCTCGGCGGTGCTGCCGCTCGACCGGATCGCGCCGAAGCTCGTGGAATTGTTCACGGGGGCGGGATCGTGACTGAGGCCGATTACGATTTTCTCCGCGCCATGCTCAAGCAGCGCTCCGGCCTCGTGCTTGCCGCCGGCAAGCAATATCTGGTGGAAAGCCGACTGGCGCCGGTGGCGCGCAAGGCGGGCCTCTCCGGACTCGCGGCGCTGCTGCAGAAGCTCAGGAACTCGGCCGAGCCGCTCATCGCCGAAGTCGTCGAGGCGATGACCACCAACGAATCCTTCTTTTTCCGCGACAAGGTCCCGTTCGAGCAATTCCGCGACACCATGATGCCCGCGCTTCTCGCCGCGCGCCGGAATCGCCAGATTCGCATCTGGTGCGCGGCGGCGGCCACCGGACAGGAGCCGTATTCGCTGGCGATGTGCCTGCGCGAGATGCGGGAGAAAATCGCCGGCTGGCGCATCGAGATCCTGGCCACGGATATCTCCATGGAAGTGCTGGAGAAGGCGAGGGCGGGCATCTACAGCCAGTTCGAAGTGCAGCGCGGATTGCCTATCGCGCTGCTGGTCAAATATTTTTCGCAAGTCCGCGACCTGTGGCAGATCGCGCCGGAGATCCGCGCCATGGTGCAGTTCCGGCCGCTCAACCTGTTGCGGGAGTGCTCGCATCTGGGCGCCTTCGATGTCGTGTTCTGCCGCAACGTCCTGATCTATTTCGATCAGGACACCAAGACCAAGGTGCTGCAGAACCTCGCCCAGATGACCCGGGCCGACGGTTATCTGGTGCTCGGCGCCGCCGAGACCGTGGTCGGGCTTACCGACGCATTCGCGCCGACGCCGGACCAGCGCGGCCTCTATGTTCCCACGCCGATGGCAAGACGAATGGCCGGCACACTGATCGGCCGTCAGCCGCAGCGGGTCGTCACGCTCGCGCGCGCACGCTGAGCGGCCGACTGCGGTTGCGTGATTTTATGCGGAAGCGAGGGATCCGCCGGCTGTGAAAATCGCCGCAGCCGCGCCGACAACCCCGCATGCGGGGCCGGCGAACGGCCTCAGGCCGGAATCCGGGTTTCGTCCTCGGTCGGCTCGCGCAGGACGTAGCCGCGGCCCCAGACCGTCTCGATGTAGTTCTTCCCGCTCGAGGCGTTGGCAAGCTTCTTGCGCAGCTTGCAGATGAACACGTCGATGATCTTCAGCTCCGGCTCGTCCATGCCGCCGTAGAGATGGTTGAGGAACATCTCCTTGGTCAGCGTCGTGCCTTTGCGCAGGCTCAGGAGCTCCAGCATCTGGTACTCCTTGCCGGTCAGGTGCACACGCTGAGCGTTGACCTCCACGGTCTTGGTGTCGAGATTGACCACGAGGTCGCCGGTTTGAATGACCGATTGGGCATGGCCCTTGGAGCGGCGCACGATGGCATGGATGCGGGCGACGAGCTCGTCCTTGTGGAAGGGCTTGGTCATGTAGTCGTCGGCGCCGAAGCCCAGGCCCTTGACCTTGTCCTCGATCCCGGCAAGCCCCGACAGGATGAGGATCGGCGTCTTCACCTTGGATATGCGCAAGGTGCGCAGCACCTCGTAGCCCGACATGTCCGGCAGGTTGAGGTCCAGCAGGATGATGTCGTAGTCGTAGAGCTTGCCGAGATCGACGCCCTCTTCGCCGAGGTCCGTCGTATAGACGTTGAAACTCTCGGATTTGAGCATGAGCTCGATGGACTGCGCAGTGGCGCTATCGTCCTCGATCAGCAAAACGCGCATGCCAGTCCCCTTCCTCGCCGCCTCGGGCTCAGGTCGGCACGCCGCTTCCGCGGCCCCTCGTCACGCCTTGGGACAATTTGATTCGGCACGCTACCGACCAATGGTTAACAAAAACTGTTTCCCGTGTCCAAGCATTCTCGCGGGAGGTTTGCGCGACCCGCTTTAAAATACTGTGGGGAACCAGTTTTCTCGCCACGCTTCGGCTCATGCTTCACATTAAGAACCGGGGTCAACCGATTCGCGCAGCCCGCCTGTCGAGGGGAGCCGCGATAGCCCAAGATAGTGGAACGCAATGTTTAACGAAGCGGGTAAATGTGGGGTTAAGAGAGAGCCGCCGGGTGGCCCGAGAATGGGCGATTCACCGGATCGGGCCAAAGAAAGAGAAAACTAACGTTGTGGCCGTAGGCTTCCCGTCCATGGGCAGCCGCGCCCGCCGGGCGCGGCAGCATGCAAAGCCGGTCAATCGGGCCTCCGAGGGTGTGAGTCGATGAAATCGCGTGAGAGCCTCATTCGCCTGAAGAAATTTCAGGTCGAGGAGAAACGGCGGAAAGTCGCGCAGATCGAAACCATGATTGCCGAGTTCGAGCGCATGGCCGGCGATCTCGACCGCGAGATCGCGACCGAGCAGGAGCGGTCCGGCATCCATGACCCGGGACATTTCGCCTATCCAACCTACGCCAAGGCAGCGATGACTCGCCGCGACAATCTACGGCGTTCGGCCCAGGAGCTCAGGACCCAGCTCGACGACGCCAAGGCGGCCCTGGGCGAGGCTTTCGAGGAGCTCAAGAAGGTCGAATTGCTGGACGAGCGCGACCAGATGCGCGAGCGCGTCGCGGAAAGCTCCCGGGAGCCCAGCGAGCTCGGCGGCTTCGGCCTGATTCGGGCGCGGATCTGAGCACCAGAAGTCGGTAGTCGGAACTCGGTAATCAGGAAGGCGCAGGCCGGAATCCTGGTGTCCGACCGCTGGTTCTGACTTCGGACTTCTGAACCCTGGGGGCGGCAGCAGCCAGCTCCGCTTCTGACCCCTGTCTTCTGACTTCTGTGCCCCGGGGGCCTCGACGCGGCGGCGCTTGCCCGGCAATATCCGGCGCGGCGCGCGGCATCCGCCGAGCGCCGGCGGGGGTCCCATGTTGACGCCGGACGAAACGGGGTGGCTGCTCGCGGCCGTGGCCAAGGGCGACGCGGCGGCGTTCGAACGGCTTTATGATGCCACCCGCGCCCGGCTCTATGGCGTGGTGCTGCGAATCCTGCGCCGGTCCGATCTCGCCGCCGAGGTCATGCAGGATGCCTATGCGAGGATTTGGCGCAACGCCGCCGACTTCGACCCGCGGATCGCCACGCCGATCACCTGGATGGTGGCGATCGCCCGCGGTCGGGCTCTCGATCTCGTGCGCAGCCAGGGGGCCGTCGACGAAACAACGGCGACCCCGGACATGGGCGCGGATGAATCCGGTCCGGCGGAGCGCCTCATCACGGAGGAGCTGCGGCGGCTGCTCGCCTGTCTCGGGGAGCTCGAGCCGGAGCAGCGGCGACTGGTGCTGCTGGCCTACTACAGCGGCTGGAGCCGTGAGCAGCTCGCGGCCCGATTCGAAACCGGGCTCGACAACGTCAAGGCATGGCTGCGCGGAAGTCTGCTGCGGATCCGCGAGTGTCTCGGATCATGACGGAAGCGGAGCCAGACGAGCAGGAATTGCTCGCGGCCGAGTACGTGCTGGGCACGCTCGACGCGGAGGAGCGCGCCCGAGCTCGCGACCTGGTGGCGATGGACCCGGCCTTCGCGGCGATCGTCCGCGCCTGGGAACGGCGATTGGGCGAGCTCAACGTGCTGGTCGCCGCGGTCGAGCCGCCGCCCGATATTTGGCAGCGCATCAAGGCGGGCATTGCCGGCACGGCGGCGAGCGAGGAACTACGAACGCGCGAGGAGTCGCGAACGCCCGCGGCCGAGCCGTCGACGCCGGAGCCGACAGCGTTCGCGGACCGCGGCCCCGAAATCGCCCGGCTAAGGCGGCGCGTCCGCCGCTGGCGCAAGGTTTCGCTGTGGCTGTTTCTCATCGCTGCGGCGGTTGCCGGGTTCGGGGCTCTTCGCGAGCTGCGGCCGGAGCATCTGCCGGCCGAGCTGCGGCCGAAGATGAAGACGCTCGAAGTCACCAAGACGGTGGAAGTGCCCTCGCCGAAGCCGGCGCAATTCGTGGCCGTGCTGGAAAAGGACGGCGCCCAGCCCGCATTCGTGCTCACCTTCGATCTCGAACGTCGTACCCTAATGGTGCGCAACGTCACCGCGCCGGCGCAGGCCGGCAAGAGCTATCAGCTCTGGCTCATTTCCAACAAGTTTTCCTCGCCCCGGTCGCTGGGCGTGATCGGCACGGAGGAATACTCGCGCCCCCAGCTCGCGGCCTACGACCCCGTCATCCTCAACTCGGCGACATACGCGGTCTCGCTCGAGCCGGAAGGCGGCTCGCGGACCGGGACGCCGAGCGGGCCCATGCTCTATTCGGGGAAGCTGATCCAGGTGACGCCGATCGGATTCCGCGACCAGACGCCCTAAGGCCCGGGAAAGGGGATGGTCAGTTTGCGCGGGCTCAGCGCACCGCAGGGGCTTCGATGCGCGTATAGGCCGTGGGCTGGCCCGCCTTGAGGACAGGCGCGCCGGCCTCGAACCGTGCCGCGAAGCTCGCGTTCTCGGTGAGCCGCGCGGTGATGCCGATGACGACCACGGCGATCGCCGCAGTCAACGCCAGCGACACGATCTTGAGGTGCGTGTTCCGGTCGGCCGACAACAGCGAGTAGTTCATGGCGTGCTCCCGAAAGCTCGTGCTTTTCGTCGCGCAGGGCGGCGAAAAGGTTCACGATTCTCGAACGCGACGACCCCCGCTCACCCGACCCCCCTTGCCGCGCCGAATTGCTGGCGGCCCGGCTTGAGCCGAGCAACGCCCAAGCCCGCAAAAAGTTCCCGGGACGATATGAAAAGGCGGGCCGAAGGGGAGCGGGGCCTTCCGGTTGCGCACGAGCCGGCGCCCCGGGTCGGGGGTCCGAGCGGCAGGCACTCCCCGCAAAGGGGGCACCGGACTAGAGCTAATTCACTGGCGATATTGCTGAATTCGCGTGGTGCGCAGGCCGGCGAGCCCGTGCCGCTCGATCGAATATTGCCAGGCCAGGAATTCCTCGACCGTCAGGGTGTAGCGGCTACACGCCTCTTCGAGCGACAACAGCCCGCCGCGCACGGCGGCCACCACCTCGGCCTTGCGCCGGATCACCCAGCGTTTCGTGCCCGGAGCCGGCAGGTCCGCAATGGTGAGGGGACTGCCGTCAGGGCCGATGACGTACTTGGCCCGCGCACGATGCGGCTCGGTCATGGATACACTCACGCAAAACCCGCAGGGAGACTACGGGGCGCCACTTAAAATTTGGCTAAGCCGTGGCGGCAAATTGGGAAATCACGGGTTTATACGTATTTTGCCCCAGAACCGGGCCGTTGCCTCGTCCGCGGCGGTTGTCTAGGCAAATCGACCCCGGCCCCCGCAGGGGAGGGGCAAAGCCACTCCGCATGGATTGCGCGTGCTCGCTCCCGCCCTATTATTAAGCGGTGGCGCCCGGTATGGTCCGGCTCGGCCGGGGATCCATCGCGGCGGGTGCGTTCGCTCAATGGAATTCGGCAGGAAGGCCGCGGCCAATATGCCCAACAGCCTGGAATTGGAAGGTCGGCCGGAAGCCACCCGCGTGGTCGTCGCCATGTCGGGCGGGGTGGATTCCTCGGTGACCGCGGCGCTGCTCAAGGCCGAGCGCTATGACGTCGTGGGCGTGACCTTGCAGCTCTACGATCATGGCGAGGCGACGCACCGCAAGGGCGCCTGCTGCGCCGGACAGGACATTTACGACGCGCGCCTCGTCGCCGAGCGGATCGGCATTCCCCATTACGTGCTCGACTACGAGAGCCGCTTCCAGGAGGCGGTGATCGATCGCTTCGCGCAGAGCTATGCCGCCGGCGAGACCCCGGTGCCCTGCGTCGACTGCAACCAGGCGAT
>WNFG01000686.1_pt1 | contig 28379 bp, 26 predicted proteins | sample 5400431 | NCBI WGS metagenome assembly WNFG01 (sample SAMN13153346, study PRJNA577476) | soil metagenome | isolation source: 120 cm saprolite under Douglas fir tree site 2 hole 3 replicate 2 | place: USA:California | collected 2015-04-18 | reverse complement strand
GTGCCGCACCTCTATCCGGAGGTGGCGGACTTCCAGGCCATGCCCGCGGTGTTCGCCACCGGCTTCATGGTGGGCCTGGTGGAATGGACCTGCATGCAATTGCTGGCGCCGCACCTCGATCCCGGCGAAGGCAGCCTGGGCGTGCACATCGATGTCAGCCATACCGCGGCCACGCCGCCCGGATTGGCGGTGACGGTCGACGTCGAATGTCTCGCCGTCGACGGCCCCCGCATTACGTTCAAGGTGAAGGCACACGACGGCATCGAGCCGATCGGCGAGGGGCGGCATCAGCGGTTCGTGGTGGCGTGGGACAAGTTCAAGGCGCGCGTGGCCGAAAAGGCGCAGCGATGCGGAGCATTGGCGAATAGCGAATAGCGAGTGGCGAATAGGGATGGCCGAAACCGACCTGCGCAACTTCACCATCAATTTCGGGCCGCAGCATCCGGCCGCGCACGGGGTGCTGCGCCTGGTGCTGGAGCTCGACGGCGAGATCGTCGAGCGCGTCGATCCGCATATCGGGCTCCTCCACCGCGGCACCGAGAAGCTGATCGAGCACAAGACCTATCTGCAGGCGATCCCGTATTTCGACCGGCTCGACTATGTCGCGCCGATGAACCAGGAGCACGCCTTCTGCCTGGCGGCGGAGAAGCTGCTGGGCCTGGCGATTCCCAGGCGCGCCAAGCTCATCCGCGTGCTCTATTGCGAGATCGGGCGGCTGTTGTCGCATCTGCTCAACGTCACGACCCAGGCGCTGGACGTCGGCGCGCTGACCCCGCCGCTCTGGGGCTTCGAGGAGCGCGAAAAGCTCATGACGTTCTACGAGCGCGCCTCGGGCAGCCGCATGCATGCCGCCTATTTCCGCGTCGGCGGCGTGCACCAGGATCTGCCGCAGAAGCTCCTCGACGACATCTCCGCCTTCTGCGATCCGTTTCTCAAGGTCTGCGACGATCTCGAGGGCCTGCTCACCGACAACCGCATCTTCAAGCAGCGCAACGTCGACATCGGCGTCGTGACGCTCAACGATGCCTGGGCGCGGGGCTTTTCCGGCGTGATGGTGCGCGGCTCTGGCGCGGCCTGGGACTTGCGCAAGGCGCAGCCCTACGAATGCTACGCCGAGCTCGATTTCGATATCCCGGTGGGCAAGAACGGCGACAATTACGACCGCTATTGCATCCGCATGGAGGAGATGCGCCAGTCGATCCGGATCATGAAGCAGTGCCTGGAGCAGCTGCGCGCGCCGGAAGGGCAGGGGCCGGTCGCGGTCGGCGACAACAAGATCGTGCCGCCCCGGCGCAGCGAAATGAAGCGTTCGATGGAGTCGCTCATCCATCACTTCAAGCTCTATACCGAGGGTTTCCACGTTCCCGCGGGCGAGGTCTATGCCGCGGTCGAGGCGCCCAAGGGCGAGTTCGGCGTCTATCTCGTCGCCGACGGCACCAACAAACCCTACAAGTGCAAGATCCGGGCGCCCGGATTCGCGCACCTGCAGGCCATGGATTTCCTGTGCAAGGGCTACATGCTGGCCGACATCTCCGCGATCCTCGGGTCGCTCGATATCGTGTTCGGAGAGGTCGATCGCTGATGTCCGTCCGCCGCCTTGCCCCGCCCGAGGTCCAGCCGAAGGATTTTTCCTTCTCGGTCGAGAATCTCGACTGGGCCAAGGACCAGATCGCCAAATACCCGGAAGGCCGGCAGGCCTCCGCGATCATCCCGCTGCTGTGGCGGGCGCAGGAGCAGGCCGGCGGCTGGCTGCCGCAGAAGGCGATCGAGCACGTCGCGGATCTGCTCGCCATGCCGAAGATCCGCGCGCTCGAGGTCGCGACCTTCTACACCATGTTCAATCTGGAGCCGGTCGGAAAATTCCACGTCCAGCTCTGTGGCACGACGCCGTGCGTGCTGCGCGGGGCGGACAAGCTCATCAAGATCTGTCGCGACCGGATCGGCGCCCAGCAGCGCGTTACCGCCGACGGCACGCTGTCGTGGATCGAGGTCGAGTGCCTGGGCGCCTGCGTCAACGCGCCGGTGGCGCAGATCAATTACGACTATTTCGAAGATCTCAATGCCCAGAGCTTCGGCAGGATTCTGGACGACCTCGCGGCCGGACGGGAGGTCAAGCCCGGACCGCAGGTCGATCGCCAGCTGTCCGCCCCGCTCGGCGGGCCGACCACGCTCACCAGCCTCGATGCGCGCGGGAACGGCCGGCCCAGGCACGCTCCGGCATTGAGCGATGCCGACGCCAAGAAGCCGGGCGCCGCCGCGAACGTACACGAGGCGCCGGCGCCGAAACCCCCGGCCGCGGACGCATCCGCAAAAAGGCAGCCGTGATGCTCGAGGACAAGGACCGCGTCTTCCTCAACCTCTACGGCCTCCACGATTGGGGGCTCGAAGGCGCGCGCGCACGCGGCGCCTGGGACGGCACCAAGGCTATCCTGGAGAAGGGGCGTGACTGGATCATCAACGAGGTGAAAGCCTCCGGCCTGCGCGGTCGCGGCGGCGCCGGCTTTCCGACCGGGCTGAAGTGGTCGTTCATGCCCAGGCAGTCCGACGGCCGCCCGCATTATCTCGTGGTCAACGCCGACGAGTCGGAGCCCGGCACCTGCAAGGACCGCGAGATCATGCGGCACGATCCGCATCTGCTGGTCGAGGGCTGCCTGTTCGCCGGCTGCGCCATGGGCGCCGACACCGCCTACATCTATGTCCGCGGCGAATTCGTGCGCGAGCGCGAGCGGCTCGAGGCGGCGGTGGCTCAGGCCTATGAGGCCAAGCTCATCGGCAAGACCAATATCCACGGCTTCCCCTTCGACATCGTCGTGCACCACGGCGCCGGCGCCTATATCTGCGGCGAGGAGACCGCGCTGCTCGAGAGCCTCGAAGGCAAGAAGGGCATGCCGCGGCTCAAGCCGCCGTTCCCGGCCAATGTCGGCCTCTACGGCTGTCCGACCACGGTCAACAACGTCGAGTCGATCGCGGTCGTGCCCGACATTCTGCGCCGCGGCGGCTCCTGGTTCGCGGGCATCGGCCGGCCGAACAATACCGGCACCAAGCTGTTCTGCATCTCCGGCCACGTGCAGAAGCCCTGCAACGTGGAAGAGGCGATGGGCATTCCCCTGCGCGAGCTCCTGGAGCGGCACGCCGGCGGGGTGCGCGGCGGCTGGAACAATCTGCTCGCGGTCATTCCCGGCGGCTCCTCGATGCCGCTCATTCCCGCGCATCAATGCGACAGCCTGATCATGGATTTCGACGGCTGCCGCGAGTTCAAATCCGCGCTCGGCACCGCGGCCGTGATCGTGATGGACAAATCGACCGACATCATCGCGGCCATGGCCCGCATCTCCTATTTTTACAAGCACGAGAGTTGCGGGCAGTGCACGCCCTGCCGCGAGGGCATGGGCTGGATGTGGCGGGTGCTCACGCGCATGGCCGAAGGCCGCGCGCACAAGCGCGAGATCGACATGCTGATGGAGGTCACCACCCAGATCGAGGGCCACACCATCTGCGCCTTCGGCGACGGCGCCGCCTGGCCGGTGCAAGGCCTCATTCGCCATTTCCGTCACGAGATCGAGCAGCGCATCGACGACTATGCGGCGAACCCGCATCCGCACCCGGTGCGGGTCGCGGCGGAGTAGGGGAGAGCATTGTGGCCAAAGAGCCCAACAACCTCGTGCTTCGATTGCTTCGCGACATCCGAGCGACCCAGCAATCGCAGGGGCGAATGCTGGAGCAACATACCGCTGCGCTGAATCAACTGGGGAGGCGCGTCGAGGATCTCTACAAGATTTCGACCCATACTCTAGGCGTCGCCGCAAACGCGCACGTGCGATACGAGACTCTGGAGACGCGGGTGGGCAAGCCGACCGAACGAGTCAAACGCCTAGAAGCGAAGCTGTGATGACCAAGCTCATCGTCGACGGCAAGGAGATCGAGGTCCCGCCGGAGTACACGCTGCTCCAGGCCTGCGAGGCCGCGGGCGCGGAGATTCCGCGTTTCTGCTTCCACGAGCGGCTCTCGATCGCCGGCAATTGCCGCATGTGCCTGGTCGAGCTCAAGGGCTCGCCCAAGCCGGTGGCCTCGTGCGCCTGGGGGGTGCGCGACTGCCGGCCCGGCCCGAAGGGCGAGCCGCCCGAGGTCGCCACCAAGACCCCGATGGTGCGCAAGGCGCGCGAAGGGGTGATGGAGTTCCTGCTGATCAATCACCCGCTCGACTGCCCGATCTGCGACCAGGGCGGGGAGTGCGACCTGCAGGACCAGGCCATGGCCTACGGCGTCGATTCGAGCCGCTTCCACGAGAACAAACGTGCGGTCGAGGACAAGTATATCGGCGCCCTGGTCAAGACCATCATGAACCGGTGCATCCACTGCACCCGCTGCGTGCGCTTCTCGACCGAGGTTGCCGGGGTGCCGGAGCTCGGCGCCATCGGCCGCGGCGAGGACATGGAGATCACCACCTATCTCGAAAGCGCGATGACCTCCGAGCTGCAGGGCAACGTGGTGGATCTCTGCCCGGTCGGCGCGCTCACCTCCAAGCCCTACGCCTTCGCCGCGCGGCCGTGGGAGCTCGAGAAGACCGAATCGATCGACGTCATGGACGCGGTCGGCTCCGCGATCCGCGTCGATACCCGCGGACGCGAGGTCATGCGCATCCTCCCGCGCGTCAACGACGACGTGAACGAGGAATGGATCTCCGACAAGACCCGCCACGTGGTCGACGGGCTGCGCAGCCAGCGGCTCGACCAGCCTTATATTCGCGAAGGCGGAGAGCTCCTTGCCGCCTCCTGGCGCGACGCCTTCGACGCCGTCGCCGCCAAGGTCGCGACGACGCGGCCCAATCGCGTCGGCGCCATCGTCGGCGATCTTGCCGCGGTCGAGGAGACCTTCGCGCTCAAGGATTTGATGACCCGCCTCGGGGTCGCCAATCTCGACTGCCGGCAGGACGGCGCGTTGCTCGAGCCGAAATGGGGGCGGGGGACCTATCTTTTCAACGCCACCATCGCCGGGATCGAGCAGGCCGATGCGCTGCTCGTCGTCGGCTCCAATCCGCGCCGGGAGGCGGCCGTGCTCAACGCCCGCATCCGCAAGCGCTGGCGCATGGGCAATTTCTCGATCGGTCTCATCGGCGAGCGGGTCGACCTCACCTATCCCTACGACTATCTTGGCGCCGGACCGGAAACGCTGGCGGACGTCGCGGCCGCCCTGCACGATTTCGGCTGGGTGCTCAAGAAGGCCGAGCACCCGCTGGTCATCGTCGGCATGGGCGCGCTCTCGCGGCCCGACGGCGCCGCCATCGCCTCGCTCGCGGCGCAAGCCTCGGTGGGCGCGGCCAAGGCCGGCTGGAACGGATACTCGGTCCTGCATACCGCGGCGGCGCGCGTCGGCGCGCTCGATGTCGGCTTCGTGCCCGGCGTCGGCGGCCGCACTGCCGCGCAGATGGCGGCGCCCGGCGGGGTCGATCTCCTCTTCCTGCTCGGCGCCGACGAGCTCGACGTCGTCCCCGGCGCCTTCGTCGTCTATATCGGTACCCACGGCGACCAGGGCGCCCACCGCGCCGACGTGATCTTGCCGGGGGCCGCCTACCCCGAGAAATCCGGCATCTACGTCAATACCGAGGGGCGCGTGCAGATGGCCGCCCGCGCCTCGTTCCCGCCGGGCGATGCGCGCGAGGATTGGGCGATCCTGCGCGCGCTGTCGGACGTGCTCGGCCATAGGCTCCCTTACGATTCGCTCGCGCAGCTGCGGCAGGCCCTGTTCAAGGCGCACCCGCACCTTGCGCGCATCGATCAAGTCGAGCCCGGCAGCCGCGCCGATGTCGCCGCGCTCGCCGCGCTCGGCGGTACGCCCGAGAAGCGGGCGGCGTTCGGCTGCGTCGTCGACGACTTCTATCTCACCAATCCGATCGCGCGGGCGTCCGCCGTCATGGCGGAATGCTCGGTGATCGCCGAGGGCGGCGCCGCGCTGACCGCGGCGGAGTAGGCGGACATGGCCGAATTCTGGACCAATTACATTTGGCCGCTCATCGTCATGGTCGCGCAGAGCGTGCTGCTGCTCGTGGTCCTGCTCCTGGTCACCGCCTACATCCTCTATGCCGATCGCAAGATCTGGGCGGCGGTGCAGATCAGGCGCGGGCCCAACGTCGTCGGGCCCTGGGGCCTGCTGCAATCGTTCGCCGATCTGATCAAATTCGTGCTCAAGGAGCCGATCGTTCCGGCCGGCGCCAACAAGGGCGTGTTCCTGCTCGCGCCGCTGGTGACGGCGGCGCTCGCGCTGTCGGCCTGGGCGGTGATCCCGGTCAGCGCCGAATGGGAGATCGCCGATCTCAATGTCGGCATCCTCTACATATTCGCGATCTCCTCGCTCATGGTCTACGGCGTGATCATGGCGGGGTGGTCGTCGAACTCGAAATACCCGTTCCTCGCGGCGCTGCGCTCGGCGGCGCAGATGGTCTCCTACGAGGTCTCGATCGGCTTCGTATTCATCACCGTGCTGCTGTGCGCGGGCTCGCTCAACCTCTCGGCGATCGTCGACGCGCAAGAGGGCAAGTGGGGGGCATTGAACTGGTTCTGGCTGCCGCTCTTTCCGATGTTCGTGGTGTTCTTCGTCTCGGCGCTGGCGGAAACGAACCGCCCGCCATTCGATCTGGTCGAGGCCGAATCCGAGCTCGTCGCCGGCTACGCCGTCGAGTATTCGGCGACGCCGTTCCTGCTGTTCTTCCTCGGCGAGTACATCGCCATCCTGACGATGTGTGCGATGGGAACGATCCTGTTCCTCGGCGGCTGGCTGCCGCCCTATCCGGTGGCGCCTTTCACCTGGATCCCGGGCGTCGTCTGGTTCACGCTCAAGTGCTTCTTCCTGTTCTTCCTGATCGCCATGGTCAAGGCGATCGTTCCGCGCTACCGCTACGACCAGCTCATGCGGCTCGGCTGGAAGGTGTTCCTGCCGCTGTCGCTCGCCATGGTCGCGATCGTCGCGGGCGTCTTGCAATACGTGGGACCGGTGCTGAGATGACGGGGAGACGGCATGATCGATCTGTCGCTGTCCGGGCTCCTCGGAGCGATCGTCGGCACGGTCGTTGCGGCCTTCGCCTATGGCCCGCTGGCGGCGGCGCTCGAGCGCGGCTTCCGGGCCCGCGCGCCGTCCGCGAGCGAAGCCGAGCGCGCGACGCTCGAGCACGAAATGTCCTTGCTGCGGCGGGTGGTGCTGGCCGGCGACATCGTGATGTTCGCCGGCATCGGCTACTGGCTCGGCGGCATGGTCGGGGGCTGAGCGAGATGGCACGTGCCGTGCCCGAAAGGATCGCGCCATGAGGTTGGACCACGCCGCCCGCGCACTGTTCCTGAAGGAATTTCTGTCGGCCTTCGTGCTCGGCCTGCGCTATTTCTTCAAGGCCAAGCCCACGCTCAACTATCCCTTCGAGAAGGGGCCGATCTCGCCGCGCTTCCGCGGCGAGCATGCGTTGCGCCGCTACCCCAACGGCGAGGAGCGCTGCATCGCCTGCAAGCTGTGCGAGGCGATCTGCCCGGCGCAGGCCATCACCATCGAGGCCGGTCCCCGCCGCAACGACGGCACGCGGCGCACGACGCGCTACGACATCGACATGGTGAAATGCATCTATTGCGGGCTCTGCCAGGAAGCCTGTCCGGTCGACGCCATCGTCGAAGGTCCGAATTTCGAGTTCGCGACCGAAACGCGCGAGGAGCTCTATTTCGACAAGGAGCGGCTGCTCGCGAACGGCGACCGCTGGGAGCGCGAGATCGCCAAGAACCTCGCGCTCGACGCGCCGTACCGGTGAGACGATGATCCTGCCCGCCATCTTCTTCTATCTCTTCGCCGGCGTCTGCATCGGCGCGGCCTTCATGGTGATCGCCGCCAGGAACCCCGTGCACTCGGTGCTGTTTCTCATCCTCGCCTTCGTCAATGCCGCCGGCCTGTTCATCCTGATGGGCGCGGAATTTTTGGCGATGATCCTCGTCATCGTCTATGTCGGCGCGGTCGCGGTATTGTTCCTGTTCGTGGTGATGATGCTCGACGTCGATTTCGCCCAGCTGCGTCAGGGCTTCCTGCAGTACATGCCGATCGGCGCGCTCATCGGCATCGTGCTGCTCGCCGAGCTCGTGCTGGTGCTGGGCGCCTGGACGATCGGCCCCGACGTGCAGCAGGCGATCGCGGCGCCGACCCCTCCGATCGCCAGAATGCTCAATACCGAGGCGCTCGGGCACGTGCTCTATACGCGCTATGTCTATTTCTTCCAGGCGGCCGGCGTGGTGCTGCTGGTGGCGATGATCGGCGCCATCGTGCTGACGCTGCACCACAAGCCCAACATCAGGCGGCAGAACATCGCCGACCAGGTTGCGCGCACCAAGGCAACCGCGATCGAGATCGTCAAGGTGCGGCCGGGCCAGGGACTCGAAAGGACCTGAGCCCATGACCATCGGCCTCGGCCACTACCTCACGGTCGCCGCGATCCTTTTCACGCTCGGTATCTTCGGCATCTTCCTCAACCGGAAGAACGTGATCGTCATCCTGATGTCGATCGAGCTGATCCTGCTCGCGGTCAACGTCAACTTGGTCGCGTTCTCGACCTTCCTCGGCGACCTGGTCGGCCAGGTCTACGCGCTGTTGGTGCTCACCGTGGCGGCCGCGGAAGCCGCCATCGGGCTCGCCATCCTGGTCGCCTATTTCCGCAATCGCGGCTCGATCGCGGTCGAGGACGTCAACCTGATGAAGGGCTGAGAGGGGCATGTACTACGCGATCGTTTTCCTGCCGCTGCTCGGCGCGATCATCGCGGCGCTGATCGCGCTCGCCGGCGCCCATGCGCGCCATCCGGGCGGCCCGCCGCCGGTCGGCGGCGAGGACCACGCCCGCGGTCCGGTCGACGAGAGTCATCTCCGTGCGGCGCCGTCGCCGCACCAGGCGCATGCGGTGATCGGTTCGTCCCGCGGCGAACCGGAAGCGCCCCCGCCGGCCGCCGGTTCCCGGCCCGCCGAGCTCGTGACCACGGTGTTCCTGTTCGCCTCGATGCTGCTGTCGTGGTTCGCCTTCGTCGACGTCGGCTTCGCCCATCACGACGGCCGCGCGGCGGTATTTCCGTGGCTGGTCGCGGGCGACCTCAAGGTCGAGTGGGGGCTGCGCATCGACACGCTCACCGCCGTCATGCTGGTCGTGGTCACCACCATCTCGGCTTTCGTTCACCTCTATTCCGTGGGCTACATGGAAGAGGATCCGCACCGACCGCGCTTCTTCTCCTACTTGTCGTTGTTCACCTTCGCCATGTTGATGCTGGTGACCGCCGACAATCTCGTGCAATTGTTCTTCGGCTGGGAGGGCGTCGGGCTGATGAGCTATCTGCTCATCGGCTTCTGGTACCACAAGCCGGAAGCGAACGCCGCCGCGATCAAGGCTTTCATCGTCAACCGGATCGGCGATTTCGGCTTTTCGCTCGGCATTTTCGCGGTATTCCGGATGACCGGCGCGATCGACTTCGACACCGTGTTCGCGCAGGCGCCCTCACTCACCGGCAAGACCATCCACTTCCTCGCCTGGGACGTCGACGCGCTCACGCTGATCTGCCTGCTCCTGTTCATGGGCGCCATGGGCAAGTCGGCGCAATTCCTGCTGCACACCTGGCTGCCGGACGCCATGGAGGGGCCGACCCCGGTATCGGCGCTGATCCATGCCGCGACCATGGTGACGGCGGGCGTGTTCATGGTAGCGCGGCTGTCGCCGCTGTTCGAGCTCGCGCCACAGGCACAGACGTTCGTGACCTTCATCGGCGCGACCACCGCGTTCTTCACCGCGACCATCGGGCTGGTGCAGAACGACATCAAACGCATCATCGCCTATTCGACCTGCTCGCAGCTCGGCTACATGTTCGTCGCCATGGGCACCGGCGCCTATTCGGTCGGCATGTTCCATCTGTTCACCCATGCCTTCTTCAAGGCGCTTTTGTTCCTCGGGTCCGGCTCGGTGATCCTGGCCATGCATCACGAGCAGGACATCCGGCACATGGGCGGCCTCAAGGACAAGATCCCCTTCACCTATTGGACCATGGTGATCGGCACGCTCGCGCTCACCGGCTTTCCGTTGACTGCCGGTTATTTCTCCAAGGACGCGATCATCGAGGCGGCCTATGTCGGCACGAATTCGATGGCGCTCTACGCCTTCGGCTCGACCGTGATCGCGGCGGCGCTGACCGCGTTCTATTCCTGGCGGCTGATCTTCGTGACCTTCCACGGCAGCCCGCACGATCACCACCACTACGAGGCGGCGCGGGAGAGCCCGATGGTGATGCTCGTCCCGCTCGGGTTCCTGGCGGCGGGATCGATCCTCGCCGGCTTTCCCTTCAAGGACCTGTTTGCGGGCCACGGCGTGTCCGAGTTCTTTCGCGACTCGCTCAAGTTCGGCGAGTCAAACCACGTGCTCGAGGACATGCACCACATCCCCTACCTGGTCGCCGTCGCCCCGACGCTGATGATGGCGCTCGGCTTCGCCGTCGCCTGGGAGTTCTACATCCGGCGGCCCGAGCTGCCGGCCGAGCTCGCGCGCCAGCACCAGCCGCTCTACCGCTTCCTGCTCAACAAGTGGTACTTCGACGAAATCTACGACGTGCTGATCGTGCGTCCCGTCCTCTGGCTCGGCCGGATCTTGTGGAAGTACGGCGACGGCTGGCTGATCGACGGCTGGGGGCCCGACGGCGTCTCGGCGCGCGTGCTCGACGTGACCCGCGGCGTGGTGCGGCTGCAGACCGGCTACCTCTACCACTACGCCTTCGCCATGCTGATCGGCGTCGCGGCGCTCGTCACCTGGTTCATGTTCGGCATGCGGATCGGTTGATCATGAGCTGGCCGATCCTCTCCGTCACCACCTTCCTGCCGCTGTTCGGCGCGCTGTTCATCATGATGATGCGCGGCGACGGCAAGGCCGAACGGCGCAACGCGCGCTGGATCGCGCTGTGGACGACGCTCGTCACCTTCGCGATCTCGCTGATCCTGCTCTACCGGTTCGATCCCGGCTCGCCCGAGTTCCAGTTCGTGGAGAAGCAGCCCTGGCTTGGCGGGACGATCGCGTATCACATGGGCGTCGACGGCATATCGCTGCCGTTCGTCGTGCTCACCACCGCGCTAATGCCGGTATGCATCGTCGCGAGCTGGCTGCCGATCCGCGAGCGCGTCAAGGAATACATGGTCGCGTTTCTCGTGCTCGAGACGCTGATGGTCGGTACCTTCGCGGCGCTCGACCTCGTGGTGTTCTACCTGTTCTTCGAGGGCGGCCTCATTCCGATGTTCCTGATCATCGGCGTCTGGGGCGGCCCGCGCCGCGTCTATGCCAGCTTCAAGTTCTTCCTCTACACGCTGCTCGGCTCGGTCCTGATGCTGCTCGCCATCATGGCGATGTACTGGGAGGCGGGCACGACCGACATCCCGGCGCTGCTGCGCCACGGCTTTCCGCGCGGCCTGCAGACCTGGGCGTGGCTCGCCTTCTTCGCTTCGTTCGCGGTGAAGCTGCCGATGTGGCCGGTGCACACTTGGCTGCCCGATGCGCACGTTGAGGCGCCGACGGCGGGATCGGTGATCCTCGCCGCCATCCTGCTGAAGATGGGCGGCTACGGCTTTCTGCGCTTCTCGCTGCCGATGTTTCCGGCCGCCTCGCAGGAGCTGGCTCCGCTGATCTTCGCGCTCTCGGTCGTCGCCGTCGTCTACACCTCGCTGGTCGCGCTGGTGCAGGAGGACATGAAGAAGCTGATCGCCTATTCCTCGGTCGCGCACATGGGCTTCGTCACCATGGGCATCTTCGCGGCGACGACGCAGGGCGTGGCCGGCGGCATCTTCCAGATGATCTCCCACGGCATCGTGTCGGCGGCCTTGTTCCTGTGCGTCGGCGTCGTCTACGACCGCATGCACACGCGCGAGATCGCCGCCTATGGCGGCCTGATCAACCGCATGCCGCTCTATGCCGCCGCCTTCATGGTGTTCACGCTCGCCAATGTGGCGCTGCCGGGCACCTCGGGCTTCATCGGCGAATTTCTCACGCTGATCGGCACGTTCAGGGTCAACATCTGGGTGGCGACGCTCGCGACCATCGGCACCATCCTGTCGGCGGCCTATGCGCTGTGGCTCTACCGCAAGGTCGTTTTCGGCGCGCTGACCAAGCCCAGCCTTGCCGCCATCAAGGATCTCGATTACCGCGAGGTCATCACGCTCGGCCCGCTGGTTGCGCTGACCATCCTGTTCGGGGTCTTCCCCAAGCCGGTGCTCGAGCTCTCGGCGGCCTCGGTCGCGCAGCTCCTCGACAACTACAATCACGCGCTCGGCGCGGCGAGAGCCGCCGCCTTGCTCGCGCCTTGACCGGGAACGTCCGCCGATGACCGGGACCGTCGAGCTTCCCGCGTTGCTGCCGGCGCTGCCGGAAATGGTGCTGGTGGTCGGCGCCATGCTGCTGCTGATGGTCGGCGCGTTCCGCGGCGAGCGGGCGGTCGGCGGCATCGACGGCGCGGCGATCCTGCTCCTGATCATCGCCGGTCTCGTCGTCGTGTCGCTGCCGGCGGGCAGGCTCGTCACCTTCGGCGGCAGCTTCGTGGTCGACGGTTTCGCTCGCTTCCTCAAGCTGTTGGCGCTGGCCGGCTCGGCCACCGCGATCCTGATGTCGTCGCATTATCTCGCGGCCGAGAAGCAGCAGCGGGTCGAATACTCGATCCTGATCCTGCTTTCGACCACCGGCATGCTGATGCTGATCTCGGCGGCCGACCTGATCGCGCTCTATCTCGGCCTCGAGCTGATGAGCCTCGCGCTCTACGTCGTCGCCGCGATCAACCGCGATTCGGTGCGCTCGACCGAGGCGGGGCTCAAGTATTTCGTCCTCGGCGCGCTGTCCTCCGGCATGCTGCTTTACGGCGCATCGCTGGTCTACGGCTTCACCGGCACGGTGAGCTTCGCCGGCATCGCCAAGGCGGCGACGCAGGGAAGCCTCGGGCTCGTGTTCGGTCTGGTGTTCCTGTTCGCAGGCTTCTGCTTCAAGGTGTCGGCGGTCCCGTTCCACATGTGGACGCCCGACGTCTACGAGGGCGCGCCGACGCCGGTCACCGCCTTCTTCGCCGCCGCGCCCAAGGTCGCCGGCATCGCCATGTTCGTGCGCACCACCATCGTGGCGTTCCCCGGGGTGCTCGCGCAATGGCAGCAGATCGTGGTGTTCGTCGCTATCGCCTCGATGGCGCTCGGCGCGTTCGCGGCGATCGGCCAGCACAACATCAAGCGCCTGATGGCCTATTCCTCCATCGGACACATGGGATTCGCGCTCGTCGGGCTCGCCGCCGGCACCCAGGAAGGCGTGCAGGGCGTGCTGGTCTACATGGCGATCTATGTTGCGATGACGCTCGGGACCTTCGCTTGCATCCTATCGATGCGCCGCGACGGAGAGATGGTCGAGGAGATCGCCGATCTCGCGGGCCTCGCGCGCACCAAGCCGGCGATGGCGTTCTTTCTCGCCATGCTGCTGTTCTCGCTGGCCGGCATCCCGCCGCTCGCGGGATTCTTCGCCAAGTTCTACGTCTTCCTGGCGGCGATCAAGGCCGGCCTGTTCACGCTCGCCGTCATCGGCGTGGTCACCAGCGTGGTGGGTGCGTATTACTATCTGGCAATCGTGAAGATCATGTATTTCGACGACCCGGCCAAGGCCTTCGAGCCGATGCCCCGCGAGCTCGGCGCCGTCCTTGCGGTCACCGGCCTGTTCAACCTCTTGTTCTTCGTCTATCCCGGTCCGCTGATCGAGGCGGCGAATGCGGCGGCGAGGTCGCTGTTTTGAGAGCTGCTACGGACCCTGAATGAGACTCGACCCCAGGGCGAGCGCGGCGGGCGTGCGGCTCCTGGCGCGCGAGGTGCTCGGCTCGACCAATGCGGAAGCATTGCGCCTGGCGCGCCGCGGCGAGCGCGGCCCGCTCTGGGTCACCGCCGAGCGGCAGACATCGGGCCGCGGCCGGCGCGGCCGGGCCTGGATATCGCCGCCGGGCAATCTCTATGCGAGCCTCCTGCTCACGGAGCCGGCGGCGTCCGAGCGGTGGCCGCAACTGTCGTTCGTAGCGGCGCTCGCGACCAGCGACGCCGTCGCCGAGGTCGCGCCCGATTGCGCGGCGCGGCTCGCGATCAAATGGCCGAACGACGTTCTCCATGCCGGCAGGAAGCTCGCCGGCATCTTGATCGAAGGCGGCGAGAGCGGCGGGGCGGGCGCCGTCGCGGTCGGTATCGGCGTCAATTGTGCGAGCCATCCGCCCGTCACGGAATATCCGGCCACCGATCTTGCCGCCGCCGGCGCGCCGGTCTCGCCGGCGACGCTGTTCGGCGCGCTTTCGGCCACGATGCTCGCGCGCTTGGCGCAATGGAACCGGGGGCAGGGGTTTTCGTCGATCCGGGCCGACTGGCTCGCCCGCGCGATCGGCATCGGCGAAACGGCGCGGGTGCGCCTCGCCGACCGCGAGATCAACGGCCGCTTCGAGGCGATCGATCCGGCGGGCGGCCTGGTGCTGCGGCTCCCCGACGGCAGCGCTACGACCGTCATGGCCGGCGACGTGTTGATGCCAGCGGCTTCCGCGCCGAGGGGTTGATCGGACCACGCGATGCTGCGCCCAACCGACGAACTCGTGTTCGCGCCGCTCGGCGGGGTCGGCGAGATCGGCATGAACCTCGCGATCTACGGCTTCGGCGACGAGCGGCGCCGGCAGTGGATCGCGGTCGATCTCGGCGTCGCCTTTGCCGACGAGGCGCTGCCCGGCATCGATCTCATCCTGCCGGACATCCGCTATCTCATAGAGGAGCGTCGCAACCTGCTCGGCCTCGTGCTCACCCACGCGCACGAGGATCACTTTGGCGCGCTCATCGACCTGTGGCCGAAGCTCCAGCTCCCGGTCTACGCCACGGGGTTCACGGCCGCGCTTCTTCAGGCCAAGCGCGAGAGCGAGCCGGGCGCGCCGGCGATCCCCGTGAACGTCGTCCCGCTCGGCGGGCGGTTCAGCCTCGGCCCGTTCGACGTCGAGCTCGTCTCCATGGCGCATTCGATCCCGGAATCGAACGGCCTCATCATTCGCACGCCGCTCGGCGCCGTGCTCCATACCGGCGACTGGAAGATCGATCCCACTCCGGTCATCGGCCCGCCGACCGACGAAGCCAAGCTGCGCGCGCTTGGCGACGAGGGCTGCCTCGCCCTGATCGGGGACTCCACCAATGCGATCCGCGACGGCCGCTCGCCGTCGGAGGCCGACGTGGCCAAATGCCTGGCCGGGCTCATCCGCACGGCGCCGGCGCGGGTGGCGGTCACCACCTTCGCCTCGAACGTGGCGCGGCTGCGCGCGGTCGCGGCGGCCGCGGCCCAATGCCAGCGCGAGGTCGTGCTGGTCGGCCGCGCCATGGACCGCATCGCGCAGGTCGCGCGCGAGACCGGTTATCTCGACGGCATCCAGGAGTTTCGGTCGGTCGACGTCTACGGCCATCTGCCGCCGGACAAGGTGCTCGCGCTGTGCACCGGCAGCCAAGGCGAATCGCGCTCGGCGCTGTCCCGCATCGCCCAGGACGAGCATCCCGACGTCGCCTTTTCGCGCGGCGACCGCGTGATCTTTTCCTCCCGCGCCATTCCCGGCAACGAGAAGGCGGTGATGCGGGTGATCAACGGCCTGGTCAGCCAGGGCATCGAGGTCATCACCGACCGCACCCACCTCGTGCACGTGTCCGGCCATCCGCGGGTGGACGAGCTCAAGGACATGATCGGCTGGGTGCGTCCGCAGATCCTCGTTCCGGTGCACGGCGAACCCCTGCACATGGCCGAGCATGGGGCGCTGGCGCGCCGCCTGGGCGTCGGCAAGGTGGTTCTGTGCCGCGACGGCGAGCTCCTTCGGCTCGCGCCCGGCGGTCCGGGCAAGATCGATGAGCTGCCGGCGGGACGGCTCTACAAGGACGGCTCGCTCCTGGTCAGCGCCGAGGAGCGCACCGTTGCGGATCGCCGCCGGCTCGGATTTGCCGGCGTGGTCTCGGTCGCGTTGGCGATCGACGATCGCGGCGAGCTCGTCGCCGATCCGCGGCTGACCCTCACCGGCATCCCGGATGCCGATGCGCGCGGGCAAAAGATCGCGGAGCTGGCCTATGACGCGGCGGTCGAAGCCTTGGGGTCGATGCCGCGGGCGCGCCGGCGCGATCCCGAAGCCGTCGCCGAGGCGGTGCGGCGGGCGGTGCGTGCCGCGCTGAGCGCCGCCTGGAACAAGAAGCCCACGTGCCACGTCCACGTGCTCGAGGTGTGAGGCAGGATGCGCGGGAGCGCGCACGGGAGGATACCGATGATCAGGCCATGGCTCAGTCTCGCGCTGGCGCCGTGCATCGTGCCGCAACTCGCCGGCACTCCGAGCGCCCGCGCGCAGGACTTCCCGACCCGGTTCGTCACCATCGTGGCGCCGTTCCAGGCCGGCGGACCCTCGGATACCGTGGCGCGGCTCGTCGCCGGGCCGATGTCGAAAGTTTTGGGCCAGCAGGTCGTGGTCGAGAACGTGACCGGCGCCGGCGGCACTATCGGCTCCGGCCGCGTGGCGAAGGCCGCGCCCGACGGCTACATGCTGGTCATCTCGGGCTCCGGCACCCACGCTGCGGTCGAGCAGCTCTACGCCAGTCCGCCCTACCGTGCGCTCGACTTCGAGCAGATCGGCCTGATCAACACGACGCCGGTCGTGGTGGTGGGAAAGCGCGACCTGCCGCCTGATACGCTGCAGGAGCTCGTCGCCTACCTGCGCGCGAACGAGAAGACCGTCACCGAAGCCGACGCCGGCGTCGGCTCGGTCTCGCAGCTCGCCTGCTCGGTGTTCCATTCGCTGATCGGCATCAAGCCGACCGTGGTGTCGTATCGCGGCACCCCGCAGGCCACCCAGGATATCATCGCCGGCAACGTCGATCTCCTGTGCAACCAGATCGTCAACATCGTCGAGCACGCGAAGGCGGGCTCGCTCAAGGCCTATGCGGTCACCGGCGCGAGCCGCTCGCCGATGCTGCCGAACGTGCCGACCACCGCCGAGGCCGGGCTGCCGGAGTTCAAGCTCACGGTCTGGTACGGCCTCTCCGCGCCCAACGGCACGCCGGCGCCGGTCGTGGCGAAGCTCAACCGGGCTCTGTCGGCGGCCATGGACGACCCGACCGTGGTCAAGCGGTTCGCCGAATTGGGATACGACGTCGTGCCGCCGCCGCAGCGCTCGCCCGCGTTCTTCGACGATTTCATGCGCAAGGAGGTCGATCTCTGGGCAAGCGTGCTCGGGTCGATGAAGCCGGCGAGGCCCCAATGATCTGGCGCCCCGAGCGCGAGATCGAGATCGTCGCCGGCACGCCGCCCGGCGGCGGTCTCGACCGCTCGGCGCGGGCGCTCGCCCAGGCCATCGAGGCCGACCGCTTGCTCGATGTCCCGGTCAGGGTCGTCAATGTCGGCGGCGACGGCGGCCGCAAGGCCTGGCGCCATATCGAGCGCTACGCCGGCGACGGCCACGTGATCGGGATCAGCTCGCCCAACATGGCGGCCGATTACCTGACCGGGGCGACCGCATCCGATCCCGATCGGTTCGCGCCGCTCGCGATCCTGTATTGCGAATATGTCGCCTTCGTCGCGCGCAGCGATTCGAAGCTGCGCGACGGTGCCGATCTGATCGGGCGCTTCGCACGGAACGCCGGTGCCGTCACCGTCGCGCTCGCGACCTCGCTCGGAAACTCCAACCATGTCGCGGTCGCAAAAATCGTCCGCCACGCCGGCGCCGACACCGCCGCGCCGACCATCCGCGTGTTCGATACCGCCCTCGACGCGGTCGCTGACGTCGTCGCCGGCCATGCCGATGTCGGCGCCGTCACGGCGGCGAGCGCGGTGCCGGAGCTCGAGGCGGGGCGCGTTCGCGCCATAGGCATATCCGCGCCGGCACGGCTTCCCGGTTCCTACGCGGCGGCGCCGACCTGGCAGGAGCAGGGGGTCGATTGCGTGGTCGGCTCCTGGCGCGGGGCGAGCGGGCCGCCGGCGCTCGCCGCCGCGCAGATTGCGTTCTGGGAGACGGCGCTCGCCGCCGTCGTGCGGACGGCGCAGTGGCAGCGCGATCTCGCGCGCCATTTCTGGACTTCTATGCATCTCGACGGCGCCCGATTGCGCGATTACCTCGCGCGCGAGCGCACCGAGATGCGCGCCGTGCTCGGCGAGCTCGGTCTCGTCCCGGCTGGCAGTCGCTGAGCAAGCCGGCTATGGATGGAGCGTCGCCGGGCTACGGGAGAAACCCATGATCGGACGGCTCAACCACGTTGCGATCGCGGTGCGCGACATCGCCAAGGCCGCCGACGTCTATCGTCGCACCCTTGGGGCGGAGGTCTCCGCGGCGATGCCGCAGCCCGACCACGGCGTGACCACGGTGTTCATCGAGCTGCCCAATACCAAGATCGAGCTGATCGAGCCGTTGGGCGACGCATCGCCGATCGCGAAGTTCCTCGACCGCAATCCGGACGGCGGCATTCACCACGTCTGTTACGAGGTCGACGACATCGTCGCCGCCCGCGACCAGCTCGTGGCGCAGGGCGCCCGCGTGCTCGGCGAGCCGAAAGCCGGCGCCCACGGCAAGCCGGTCCTCTTCCTGCATCCGAAGGATTTCTGCGGCACCCTGGTCGAGCTCGAGCAGGCGTAATGCCAGGGCAGTGGCTCAGTAGCTCGCGCACGCGAACCAACCCCTCGTGGCGAAACAAAAATCGAATGGGTGAGGGGGCCTCTTCGCAAAATCGATTCATGGACCGCAGAGAGACATGTGCGCTCGAGGCGTCAGTTCAAAAAGACTTCGGCCCGCCCGGGTGGCCGGTGAGCCGAAGTCCTTGAGCCGAGAGTAGGATGGAGCGATCGGTCCGTCACCAACGGCGGAAACGGCCGTGGAAGACAGCGCGCGACCGGAAGAAGCGGGGGCCGACCACCGCGCGACGGAAGCCGAGGCCATAGCCGTAGCCGCCGTAACCATAGCCGCCACCGTAGCCGTATCCGTCGTCGTAACCTCCATACCCGTAGCCGGGCGGGTATCCGGCGTACGCCATGGTGGGGTAGCCGTAGGCCGGGTAGTAGCTGCCGTAGTAGCTCGAGCCGCAGCTGCAGCAGCCGCAGGATTGATAATACGGTTGGACGACGACCGGAGCCGCCGCGTAGCAACCGCCGCAGAAGGCCGCGGCGGGGGTGGCCCCGAAGGCGAGGCCGAGGAAGCAGAGCGCCGCAATGCGGCTGATGACGCGCATGACCATGTGTGTTTCTCCGTCAAGCATGCTGTGGCAATAACATGGCAGCGCGCTCCCCGATACGGATGCGCGACTTCGATCTGTTTTTTACCTTAATTGCCTGCCTTCTCGGCGCTACGGTAACGAATTGATGTCGCTGGCGACCGCAATCGCGATCTATTTCCTCATTTGGTGGACGGTGCTGTTCGCCGTCCTGCCGTGGGGCGTGCGCAGCCAGCGGGAGAGCGGAACGGTCGAGCATGGCACCGACCCCGGCGCGCCGGCGGTCCCGAAGCTCAGAAGCAAGCTGATCTGGACGACGATCGTCGCCGGCGTCGTGTTCGTGCTTTGGTATGTCGTCTACGTCTACCGGCTCATCGCGCTCGACGATCTCGCCGCGATGCTCGGCATGGTGCCGCGCCGGTAGCGCATGATGCGGTCAGCTTGAGCGGCAAACTCGGTCGGCTCCCTCCCCATGAAAAAAATCGAGCAGGGCCGAGACCCTGCTCCCAATAACGCTGATCTACTGACGTTACGCTACGCTAGCCTCGAGGCTTCTTGTGATCGGTCGACACGGCTTTTGCGCCGGCTTGTCCTCCCGAGACTTGTCCTCCCAAGACTTGGACCGCGGTCGGTGGACGGCGGGTTGCCTCCCGCCTTGACCTCGCGCCTGAGACGCTATCCGATCTCGCGCGGTTTGTCACGTCGAGGCCATGGAACTTGCCCTCGCGCCGTTGCGGGGCACCATGAATTGCCGCCCGGGAGGCCGCAGCCGGCTCCAATATCCGGCCGGAAGGCTTTGACAGCCCTTGTCTTTTTGCCGCCGATCCGGTTTCTGTCGGCGGACCCGGAAGCGAAGCGATTCTTGAGCCATGCGCCTCTCCCGCTACTTCCTGCCGATCCTGCGTGAAACCCCGAAGGAGGCGGAGATCGCCTCCCATCGCCTCATGCTGCGCGCCGGCATGCTGCGGCAGGAGGCCGCCGGCATCTACGCGTTCCTGCCGCTCGGCCTGCGCGTGCTGCGGAAGATCAACCGGATCGTGCGCGAGGAGCAGGATCGCTCCGGCGCGATCGAGATGCTGATGCCGACCGTCCAGCCGGCCGAGCTGTGGCGCGAGAGCGGGCGTTACGACGTCTACGGCAAGGAGATGCTGCGCATTGCGGATCGCCACGAGCGCGACATGCTCTACGGTCCGACCAACGAGGAGATGATCACCGAGATCTTCCGCGCCTACGTGCGTTCGTACAAGGATTTGCCGCTCAATCTCTATCACATCCAGTGGAAGTTCCGCGACGAGGTGCGTCCGCGTTTCGGGCTGATGCGCGGGCGCGAATTCCTGATGAAGGATGCCTATTCCTTCGATCTCGACTACGCCGGCGCGCGGCATTCCTACAACAAGATGTTCGTCGCCTATCTGCGCACGTTCGCGCGCATCGGCCTCAAGTCGATTCCGATGGTGGCCGAGAGCGGCCCGATCGGCGGCAATCTCTCGCACGAATTCATCATCCTCGCCGCCACCGGCGAGAGCGAGGTCTATTGTCACCGCGACTATCTCGATTTTCCGGTGCCGGGCGCGGACGTCGACTTCGACGACGTCGCCGGCCTGCAGGCGATCGTCGACCGATGGACCTCGCTCTATGCGGCGACCTCCGAGAAGCACGATGCGGCGGCCTTCGCCCGGCTTCCCGCCGACAAGCAGGTGTCGGCACGCGGGATCGAGGTCGGCCACATCTTCTACTTCGGCACCAAGTATTCCGAGCCGATGAAGGCCCTGGTCGCCGGGCCGGACGGCGGCGAGCATCCCGTCCACATGGGCTCCTACGGCATCGGCCCGAGCCGGCTCGTCGCCGCCGTCATCGAGGCGTTCCACGACGATGCCGGCATCAAGTGGCCGGAGGCGGTCGCGCCGTTCAAGGTCGTGATCCTCAATCTCAAGCAAGGCGGCGCCGACACCGATGCTGCCTGCGAAGAGCTCTATCGCGCGCTCGCGGCCCGCGGGGTCGAGGTGCTCTACGACGATCTCGACCGGCGGCCGGGCGCGAAGTTCGCGAGCGCCGACCTGATCGGCATTCCCTGGCAGATCCTGGTCGGTCCGAGAGGCCTTGCCGAGGGCAAGGTCGAGGTCAAGCGGCGCTCCGACGGCAGCCGCGAGCTGATGTCGCCGGCCGATGCGATCGAGCGGCTCGCGCCCGGCGGGGTGCGTTCCTGCCGGCCGGCAGGGCGTGAAACGGCCAAAATCGTGTGAAATCGGGGACGGGGAACAGGTCGATGAGCGAGCCGAGCGGCACCCACCCTTTTGCACCGTTCGAATGGATGCTGTCGTTGCGCTACTTGCGGGCACGGCGGCAGGAGGGATTCATCTCGGTCAATGCCGGGTTCTCCTTTCTCGGCATCATGCTCGGCGTCGCCACCCTCATCATCGTGATGGCGGTGATGAACGGCTTCCGCAAGGAGCTGCTCGACAAGATTCTCGGCCTCAACGGCCATCTCCTGATCCAGCCGCTGGAATCCCCGTTGACCGATTGGGAGGCGGTCGCCGGGCGCATCGCGGAGATTCCGGGCGTCTGGCTGGCGGCGCCGATCGTCGAAGGCCAGGCGCTGGCATCCTCGCCGTTCAGCGCCGCCGGCGTGCTGGTGCGCGGCGTGCGCGGCGCCGATCTCGGCAAGCTTCCCTCGATCGCCAACAACATCCGCCAGGGCACGCTCGAGGGCTTCGACGAGGGGCAGGGGGTGGCGATCGGACGGCGCCTCGCCGATCAACTGTCGTTGCGGGCGGGCGACAGCGTCACGCTCGTCGCGCCCCGCGGCGCGGTGACGCCGATGGGCATCACCCCGCGCATCAAGCCCTACAAGATCGCCGCCGTGTTCGAGATCGGCATGTCGGAATACGACGTCGCCTTCGTGTTCATGCCGTTGCCGGAGTCGCAGCTCTATTTCAACCGCTCCGGCGACGTCACCGCGATCGAGGTCTACGTCGACAAGCCCGACCAGATCGATCGCTACCGCAGGCTCGTGACCGAGGCCGCCAACCGGCCGATCTTCATGGTCGACTGGCGCCAGCGCAATTCGACCTTCTTCAACGCGCTGCAGGTCGAGCGCAACGTGATGTTCCTGATCCTCACGATCATCGTGATCGTCGCCGCGTTCAACATCACCTCCGGCCTGATCATGCTGGTGAAGGACAAGGGACGCGACATCGGCATCCTGCGCACCCAGGGCGTGACCCAGGGCGCGATCATGCGGGTATTCATGGTGACCGGCGCCTCGGTCGGGGTGGTCGGCACCTTCGTCGGCTTCCTGCTGGCGCTGCTCGTCTGCCTCAACATCGAATCGATCCGCCGCTTCCTGTCGTGGCTGACCAATACCGAGCTGTTCTCGCCCGAGCTCTATTTCCTGTCGAAGTTGCCCGCCGATCTCGATGCCGGCGAGACCACGGCGGTGGTGCTGATGGCGCTCGTGCTGTCGCTCGTCGCGACGCTCTATCCGGCCTGGCGCGCCGCGCGCCTCGATCCGGTCGAGGCGCTGCGCTATGAATGAGACCACGATCGAGGTCGGCGCCGAGACGGCGGCCAAGACCGACGATCCCCCGCTCCTGTTCCTGCACGGCATCGACCGGCATTATCGCCAGGGCGACGTGACGCTCGATATCCTCAAGGGCGCCGAGCTCGCGGTCTGGCGCGGCCAGTCGGTGGCGCTGGTGGCGCCCTCCGGCGCCGGCAAGTCGACGCTGCTGCACGTCGCCGGATTGCTCGAGCAGCCCGACGCCGGCGAGGTCTATATCGATCACGTCGCGACCTCCCGGCTCTCGGACGCCGAGCGCACCCGCATCCGCCGGGTCGAGATCGGCTTCGTCTACCAGTTCCACCACCTGCTCATGGAGTTCTCGGCGCTCGAGAACGTCGCCCTGCCGCAGATGATCCGCGGCCTGACGCGGCGGGAGGCGACCGAGCGCGCGGCCGACCTGCTCGGCTATCTCGGGCTCAAGGAGCGCCTCACGCACCGGCCGGCCGAGCTTTCCGGCGGCGAGCAGCAGCGGGTGGCGATCGCGCGCGCGGTCGCCAACGCGCCGCGCATCCTGCTCGCCGACGAGCCGACCGGAAATCTCGACCCGCGCACCTCCGACCACGTGTTTTCCGCGCTCACCCAGCTGGTGCAGGCCTCCGGTCTCGCCGTCGTCGTCGCCACCCACAACATGGACATCGCCGCGCGCATGCACCGGCGCGTCACCATCCGCGATGGCCTGGTGGTGGAGCTGGATTAGGCAAGGTCTGCCGTCATTGCCGGGCTTGACCCGGCAATCCATCGCCTAAAGGCGATTCGGCTTTGCGAAGCAGATAGACCCGCGGGTCAAGCCCGCGGGTGACGGCGGTGCTCGGGCTCCGCAGCCGAGTCAATCACTTCGGCACCTGCACCAGCGTGGCGAGCTCACCCTTGCCGAGCGGGGCGGGGAGATACTTGAACTTCACCGCGTCGACCATCATGGCGTCGAGCCCGACGATGCGGGTCGGGTCGATGCTGTCCTTGGTGATGTATTCGGGGGCCTGCCGGGCGAAACGCTCGTCGAGCCCCGACCAGGCGGCATAGGCCTTGATCGCGTCCGCGCTCGCATAGAGCCAGTCGAGCGTCTCGCGATAGGCTGTCACGTAGCGCGCCAGCGCGTCCCTGCGCCGCTCGAGATTGTCCGCGCGGGTGATCCAGGCGCGGATCGACTGCTCCTGCACCTCGGGAATGTCGCCGCCCTTGGCGATCAGGCGGATGCGGCCGTCGGCGACCGCATCGAGCAGGAACGGCGCCTGGGCGAAGCCGATGTCGACCTGCCTGGTCATGACCTGGGTGAAGGTCGCGGAGTAGTTGCCGGTCGCGGTCGGAACGAGGGTGATCCCGAAATGCTTGGCGAGCGCCAGCGCCAGCATGTTGGAGCTCGATCCGCTGGTCGAGATGGCGATGGTCTTGCCGTCGGCGTCCTTGATGGCGCGGATCGGCGAATCCGCGCGCACGTAATAGAGCTGGTCGCGCGCGCCGGTGAACGAGGCGCCGATCATGCGGATCGGTGCGCCCTTGGCGAAGGCGCCGAATACCGCGTGCGTGCCGGGGCCGATCCCGACGTCGATGCTGCCGGAAAGCACGATCTGGATGGTCTCGCCGCTGCCTTGCGTGTAGAGCGTCTCGAGCACGAGGCCGTGCTTCTTGAAGATGCCGGCGTTCTGGCCGAGGTCGGAGACGCATTGCTCCCAGCCGCCGCGCTGGCCGATGGCGATCTTGAGCTGCTCCTCGGCGCCCGCCGCGGCAGGAACGAGGAGCAGCGATACGGCTGCGGCGAAGCATCCGGCCGGCGACAACGGCGACATTTTCCTCCTCCAGTGCAGCGCGTAGGGCGCAATAGCGAAGCGTATTGCACCGATCCCTTTGGGGCGGCGGATTACGCTGCGCTAATCCGCCCTACGGGCTCAAATCGAATTGACCTCTCTGATATCGATTATAAGGAAAAGTTCGTCGGAGCGATGCGGCCATGACGGTCACACCAAAATTGGCGTTCGTCACCATAGCAGGGACCCTTGGCTATCTCGGGCTCGCCGTTCTCGGCTGGGGCGGGTTTGCTGCCTTTTTCTCCCACCCGGCCCGGATTGTCCTTGCGCTCGCGGTCTTCGTGATGGCCGGCGTGGCGCTCTTCAGCGGCGGAAATCTCAGCACTGGCGAGCGCGAGGATCGTGCCAACCGCTGGGTCCTCATCGCCTTCGGGCTGATTGGGCTCCTAAGCGCCTACCTGCCGGCCTACACCGACCGGAACGAGATCTGGACCCTCGACGGGGACACCGTCCGCTGGCTTGGCGTCGTTCTCTTCGTCGCGGGCGGCGCGCTGCGGATCTGGCCGGTTTTCGTTCTCGGCCACCGGTTCAGCGGACTGGTCGCCATCCAGCCCGGGCATGCGCTGGTCACGAGCGGCATCTATGGCGTCATCCGCCACCCCAGTTATCTGGGATTGCTCGTCAACGCGCTGGGATGGGCGCTCGCTTTTCGTTCGGGGGTCGGCGTGCTGCTCACGGCGCTCCTTGTCCCGCCGCTGCTTGCGCGCATACGTGCGGAGGAGGCGCTGTTGCGCGCGCATTTCGGCGGCGAGTACGACGCCTACCGCACCCGTACGTCGCGGCTGATCCCCGGGCTCTATTGATGAGGCGCATAGCGGCCGAAGGTCCGGTTCGGATCAAGCTCGATCGAGTTGGCCGAGATGCATGAGACTCGAGCTCGGACTAAGCTGACACCGGCGCGATATCGGATTCAGCACTGCGGAAGCGGGCTAGCGGTAGATCGGTCGCGGCATGAGCGGTCTGGCGTAGCCCGGCGTATCATAGGACATCGATTGGAAGACGGCGCCGGTGCTTGCGGGCCGAGCGGACCTGCGGGGGCCGGATCCCGATGCCATTTCCTGCTCTCGCTTGCGTTCCGGTGCAGGCTCGAGAAGACCGCGTTCGCTTTTGATTGCCGCAAGCGTACGGCTGTCGAGATTGTAGACGTCACGTCGAATTTGCAGCTTGCCGGCATTATCGACAAAAGCCGTCTGATAGGTCAGGTGGACCCAGATCGGCGTCGGCTGCAGCTGAATATCCTGCTCGACATTGCCGAACATGCGCTTGATCCTCTCCGCCGTCCAGTGCTCGCGCGGGCGCGCGATGTTGAGGAGAACCTCGGCGTATTTGGCGGGATCCTGCACGCGCATGCAGCCGTGGCTATAGGCGCGGACCTCGTGCGCGAACATGTACTTGTCCGGCGTGTCGTGCTGATAAACCAGGAAGCGGTTGGGAAAATTGAACCGAATCCGTCCGAGCGCATTGCCGTCGCCCGGCGGCTGGGTGATCTGCACGCCGCCGCCGCTGTAGCTCACGCGCAAGCCCATGCGGTCGAGCACCGTCGGATCCTGCGCCAGCGCCGGCAGATATTCGTTGTGCACGATCGACGGCGGCACGTGCCAGGTCGGATTGACCGTGATGTATTTTATCGTTTCGCTCAGCAGCGGCGTCGGCATGCTGGGCTTGCCGATCACGATGCGCGTGGTCCACACCTGGGCACCGTTGTGCATCACCTTGAGCGTGAAGTCCGGCTGGTTGACCAGCACATGGGCGTCGCCGAGGTCGCGCGGATACCAGCGCCAGCGCTCCATGTTTGCGATGACGGTCTCGATCTGCCTGGAGGCTTCGCTCTTCGCGGCGCGCGACTTGCCGTGCAGCTCCGCGAGCATCGCCTTGAGCTTGCGATACGGCTCGTGCTGAGGGCTGAAGACGTCGAGTGCCTTGCCCGCATCCGCGGCATCCGCAATGCTGCCGAGGATGTCCGCGGGTTCGGGCGGCGCCTGCGGCAGCTCCATGTTGCGGCTCACGCGGGTGTAGGGAAAGCGCCCGGCCTGCAAGTGCCGTGCATAGGTGAGCACCGTGCGAGTGAGCTTGAGCTCGGCCTCGGCCAGTGCATCGGGTCCGAGGCCGGCAAGATTCGGCGGCTTGTAATCGCCGGGCTCGAGGCCGTCGATGTCGGCGCTCTTCATGCGGGCGATGACCGATCCGGCGCGCGCATTCTCGACACCCTTGTCGAGCCAAAGCGGCGCGAAATTGCGATTCTGGTAGAACGCTTCGGCCGCCGCGCGCTCTTTCTTGCCGGCAAAAAACTTGTCCGCCTTCGCGGCCAGGAGGTCGCGAAGCTTTTCCGCGACGGCGCGGTCGGCGGGATCGAGCGATGCCAGGGGATCAGGCGCGACCGTCTGCTCCGTTGCGGTCGCCGGAGCGGGGGGAGTGCCGTCGGATGCCGCCGCCGGCTCGGTCGTCGGGGTTGCGGTCGCGGGAACGGCTGGCGTCGAAGCCTGGTCGGCAGGTACCGCTGCCATGGGCGCGGCGGCGAGGATGTCCTTCGCCATGCCGCCGAGCGGGGCGGCAAGGATCAGCGCCAGCGCCGTACTCGCCAGGATGCGGTCATAACCACGCATGGGTCATTCTCCCCAAGATCTGGAGTTCACACGGTTTCGCGGAAGGATTTGCGCTCGCGACGCGGGCGAGCCGGCGGCTTCAAATGCCGCTGAATGCCAGCAAGGAAACGGCGCTGATCCCGATCAGGAGCACCATGACCGAGCAGATATCGAGCCGAAGTGCGCTTTGTGCGTGCATGACGCCCCCCATCATCGTACCGACCGAACCGCCTTTTCCCGGCCGATCTCCGGTAAAGGCTCTCAATTCATTTAGTCGCGCTGGCAGTGGATTTGGTTCAAACGGGCATCCTGGGAGTCGTGGCGCCTTGCAGCACGCGGCGTCTTGTGGTCGGCATTGTTCCCTCCGCGACCTTCACGGGTCACGCCTCGGGGCCGGCGTGCGGGCGCCGCGGATCAGCAGCGCTATTCGCCGTCAGTGCGGAAAATACGCCGCCAATTCCTTGGCTTCCGGCAGCCGACTTTCCTTGTCCATCACCGCATTCGTCGCGGCGAGGAGCTTGGCAACGACATTATTGCGAATGACGATCGGATTACGCTCGTAGCCGCCTTGTTGGAAAAAATTCGAGGTCGGCACTCGGTCCCGCCACTCCGGCGGCATCGTGACAATGGCAAGGCCGTTGCCGTCGCCACTGAGGTTCATCATCTCGAGCTCGGCGGCAGTGAGTACCCCGGGATATCCCCTCGAGCGCGCGAACTCGACGGAGTCCAGGAGCTTTTGCGTCTGCAACAACGGCCCGACGTCGAGATCCAAATTCAACGCGTGGATGGCAAGCCCCTTGGCGGTGCCCGCCAGCCTTTCATGCGCGCTCCAGTCGTCCGGCACGCTGCGGCTGAAATCCACCATTCTCTTGAGCACCGAAATCTTTTTTTGGAGCGACTCGCTCGCGCCACCGGTCCGCCGCGCCGCCTTTGCCCGCAAGACCTCGAGGAATCTGTTGCCTTTCTCTGCCATCAGCTCGACGCTGTTGGTGGTCAGCAGCTGATTATAGCCGAGCGCAGTCGAGACCGCGCGGGCACCGGGGGTCGGCTGCTCCAATCCGGCCTGCACGTCGTATTTGCCGTCGCCGCCCGATTCGAACGCGTAGATCCGAACGGCTTGATCCCTGGTAAGCCCGGCGGCGGAGGCGGTCACCGCGTAGGCACGTTTGTACTGGCTTTCGCTTCGAGGTTGCTCCGGGACGA
>WNFG01002478.1_pt1 | contig 28380 bp, 39 predicted proteins | sample 5400431 | NCBI WGS metagenome assembly WNFG01 (sample SAMN13153346, study PRJNA577476) | soil metagenome | isolation source: 120 cm saprolite under Douglas fir tree site 2 hole 3 replicate 2 | place: USA:California | collected 2015-04-18 | reverse complement strand
GTCTTCGTTGAACCGTCCGGCTGATCCGATCTGAAGGGCGGGCCGCTGTGGTTCCATGGCCGGCGGAGGAGGAGCCTGGGCCCACGCCGGCGGCATGCCGGAGACGAAGGCCAGCGACTGCAGCGCCATTCCCACGATCACCGCGACGCACCGGGGTCGATTGCGCATGGCCGAGCCTCCTACCGAAGGGTCGCCTTCATACGGCTCAGACGGCCAACGGTTGCCCGAAGGTTGCAGCAAGAGGGGCGTGGACTTGCTGATTCTTGCGAAAACATCCCACCGGACGCGCTTCGTCCCCGCGGGGGTCCCTCGAAAGAGCAGACCGATGAGCGCGAACCAGGCTGGACATCCGGCAGAGGGACCGACAGCGTGGGCCCACGCCGTGCGTGTAGTCAAGGCGGAGCACTTCGACCCGAATACGCCACAGACGTCCGGGATGCACCGGGTGGCGTCGGTATCTGGGGAAACGGTTGGCTCGAAGGCGATATGGGCGGGGATAACAGACGTCGCTCCGCATGCGGCGACCGGAACCCACCATCACGGCGAGCAAGAGACCGTCATCTATGTGGTCAGCGGTCATGTCAGGATGCGTTGGGGTGATCGCCTGGAACACGAGGCGGACGCCGGGGCCGGCGACTTCATCTATGTCTCCCCCTTCGTTCCGCACCAGGAGATCAATCCGGCCGACGAGACCTCGAAGTGGGTCATCGTGCGCAATGGTCACGACCCGATCGTCGTCAATCTCGAGCCCGTCGACGATGCCCAACGGGAGGCCACCAGCCTCACTCATCCACGCGTGCTCAGCCGCGACCTACCTTAGGCGCGCTGACCGGCTCGGCTTCACACAGATCAACCTCAACATTCGAGACGATGGATCATTCGACCTGACGGGAGACCGGGGAATACAGTCGGCCGGAACCCTGATGACGAGCACCCAGGACATCCGGTTCAACGGGTCGCGCGGATGGCGGGCCAACCTGCGCCGGGCCGATACTCCACAAGGGCCGGCCCTCAAGCTGGAACTGGACGATCGGCCGGAGCGGGCAGCCTTGCGCTTGGTCTCGCGCTGAGACCAAGCGTAGGCGCTCGGCGCTCGCGGCGGCTACTCGTGCCCGAGGAGCGGCGTGCTCGCGAGGTGCTCAGCCACGAACCACACCTGCATCTCGTTTGTCCGTATCACATCAGAGACCACCAGGTCGTTGGTGCCGTCATCGCCGGCCTCCGCAGCCTGGCGCGCCATCGTGCGAGCTTCCATCAGGATGATCTCGTGCGCATGAAGCAGCCTCGAGAGCTGCACGGGGACCGCCTCACGGCCGCGGGGCGGGCGCGGGATCAGGGTCGTCTCCGCCACGTCGTGGGACATCGCGAGACTCACGCCGCCCAGAGCCTGGATCCTCTCGGCGATGGAGTCCACCAGCTCACTCTGTTCATTGAAGTGCTTGTCGAAGAGCAGGTGGAGCTGGTAGAACGTCGGTCCACCCACTTGCCAGTGGTGCTTCTTGTATAGGTCCCGCACGGTCATGGTGTCGGCGAGCAACTGGTTGAGATTGTCGATACTGGCGGCGCAGACCGCGGTGTCGAGGGCGATGGGCAACCTGGCCACCGTGCCATAGTGCTGGGTCTCCTTGGCCGGGGGCCGAGCGCGCTCGATCGTGATGGGGCGTCCGTCTCTCTTGGTCATGATCCTTCCTCCCTTTCTGATGGATGGGCCGACTGGGAATCCATGATGTCGTCCTTCGTGAGGAACAGACGGAGACGCCCCGCGCGCTCGGAACGCGCGGAGCGTCTCCAGGTGAGCCGATGGCGCCTCAGTTTTCGAGTTCCTGGAAATCGAACGACTGCACGGCGACCTGATAGGACGGGCTGCTCGGGACCTGCACATCGAAGTACGCGCGGTCCTCGGCGGGAACGGTCCCGAATACGGGCCGGGTCACGCTCGAGGCCGCACGGCCCGAAGCATCGACCTCGCTGATCCGGAGCTGCACGTTCTCGGCCGCCTCCCCATACTGGTTGTAGACGTACCCGGTGAGCCGGGAGTTGCCGTCCCGGCCCGGGCTGACGGTCCACTCGACCCGGAAGAACTGGTCGGACAGCGTTGGACTCGCCTCCTGGGTTGCTGCCGCCTGCACACCATCGGCGGCCTCGGCCGCCCGGACCGACACGCCCGGCAGCGTCGCCGCGCCCAGTAGCAGTGCTGCCGTCATCATGAACGGGATCTTTCGATTCATCTCTCTCCTCCTGTGTGGTGGTTGTCCATCCGATTCATTCTTCAGACGACCGTATAGGCGGCGGGGTGGTTCGCTGGCGAGGATTAGCGCAAAAATCCGTTAAGCCGGGCGGTTTCAGGAATCGGTACAAAGGCGGCTGGGAGGTCTTCTCCTCCCCCGTTTGCGCAAGATCGAGACACCACCGCCTTGCTGATCCTTGCGGAAAGGTTCGGCGCCCGGCTCATCGCGGGCGTGGCGCGGTTCTAAACAAACGGCAGGGCAGGGCGATTCCTCTCGACCGGGGGCCTTATGGATCTGTCACGACGCGACTTCTTCAAGCTGTCGGCGGGGACCTTCACCGGCACCGCGCTCGGAGGGGTCGCCGGCCTCGGCGCGAGCCTGGCCCCAACGCTCGCGCAAGCGCAGGAGCTCCGGATCAGCAAGGCCACCGCCACTCCGAGCGTCTGCCCATACTGCTCGGTCGGGTGCGCGACCCTGGTTCATACCGTCGAGGGCAAGATCGTCAACATCGAAGGTGATCCCCGCAGCCCCCACAGCGAGGGCACGCTCTGCCCCAAGGGGGCGGCGATCTACCAGCTCCACGTCAACCCGAACCGCCCGACCAAGGCCCTGCACCGCGCGCCCGGCGCCACCGACTGGGAGGTGTGGGATCTGGATCGCGCGATGGACCGCATCGCGGCATTGGTGAAGAAAACGCGCGATGACACGTTCATCGAGCGGCTCGAGAACGGCAAGCGGGTCAACTGCACGCCCGCCATCTTGTCCCTGGGCGGCGCCACCCTCGACAACGAATGGAACCACATCCAGCAGAAGCTGCTCCGCGGCCTCGGGATCGTGGCCATCGAGAATCAAGCCCGTATCTGACACAGCTCCAGCGTCCCCGGGCTGGGGACACGGCTGGGACGAGGCGCGGCGACCATGTACCCGCGCAGCATGGCTGATTCGGACTGCGTGGTGGTCCAGGGATCGAACATGGCCGAGTGCCACCCGGTGGCATTCCGGTGGCCGATGCAGGCGAAGCTCAAGGGCGCCAAGCTGATCCACGTGGACCCGCGCTTCACCCGTACCAGCGCGATGGCCGACATCCACGCGCCGATCCGCTCCGGCTCCGACGTGGCGTTCCTGGGCGGCCTGATCAACTACGTGCTGCAGTCCGAGCGCTGGAACACCGACCCCTTCTTCAAGGAGTTCGTCGTCAACTACACCAACGCCCCGACGATCATCGGCGACGACTTCAAGGATACGGAGGATCTCGACGGGGTCTTCTCGGGCCTCATGCAGTACACCCCCGGCATCAAGGAGTGGCCGCTCGACGGGTTCGTTGGCCAGTACAATCCGCGAACGTGGCAGTACGCGGCGGCCCCGGCCGCCAAGCCCACGCCGCCGGCCGGGCCGCCCTTCGACCCGCTCGTGCGCTCGCTGCTCACGCCGCTCCCGCCGCGCGACGAGACGCTGCAGCACCCGCGATCGGTCTTCCAGATCGTGCGACGGCACTTCGGCCGCTACACCCCCGAGATGGTCGAGCGGGTGACCGGCTGCCCGAGGGCGACCTTTCTCAAGGTGGCCGAGACGATCCTGGGCAACTCCGGGCGCGACCGGACCACCTCGTTCGCGTACGCGGTGGCGTGGACGCAGCACACCAATGGCCCCCAGACCATTGGCTGCTGCGCGCTGCTGCAGCTGCTCCTCGGGAACATCGGCCGCCCAGGCGCCGGGGTGATGGCGCTCCGGGGGCACGCCTCGATCCAAGGCTCGACCGACATGCCCACGCTCTACCACTCGATCCACGGCTACATGAACCATCCGTCCGCGCTGAAGGCGCACGACAGGCTCCGTGACTGGCTCCTCACCGAGACGCCTCCGCGGGGCTACATGGCCAATACGCCGAAGTTCATGGTCTCGTACCTCAAGTCCATGTACGGCGCGGCGGCCACCGCCGAGAACGACTTCGGCTACGACTGGCACCCGAAGCTCATCGGGGACCACTCGCACCTGCCGATGTTCGTGGCGATGAACGAGGGCCGGGTGAAGGGCATGCTCTGCGTCGGCCAGAACCCGGCCACCTCGCTCAACGCGAGCGTCGAGCGCAAGGGGCTGGGCAAGCTCGAGTGGCTCGTGGTCAAGGACAACTGGCTCACCGAGACCGCGACCTTCTGGCAGAACGCGCCGGAGGTCACGAGCGGCCAGCTCCGGAGCCAGGACATCCAGACCGAGGTCTTCTTCTTCCCGGCCGCCCAGGTCGCGGAGTACGAGGGGAGCTTCACCAACACCCAGCGCATGCTCCAGTGGCACTACAAGGCGGCCGATCCGCCCGGCGACTGCCGGACCGATCTCTGGCTCACCCATCAGCTCGCTCGGCGACTCAAGACGATGTACGCCGGCTCGACACTGCCGCGTGACCAGGGATTCCGGAACCTGGTCTGGGACTTCGACTCCGACGACCCGAAGGAACGGGAGCGCGGCGAGCCGGACGCGATCAAGATCCTCAAGGACATCAACGGATACTACACCGCCCAGCCGGATCGGCACCTCGCCGGCTTCGGCGACCTCAAGGACGACGGGTCGACGACCTGCGCCTCCTGGATCTACTGCGGCGTGCTCCCCGCGAAGGACCAGAACCTCGCCGCGCGCAAGCAGCCCGATCCCCCCGGCGTCATCGGCGCGCAGCTCCAGTGGGGCTGGGCGTGGCCGGCCAACCGGCGCATCCTCTACAACCGCGCGTCCGCGGACGTGCAGGGCCGGCCCTGGAGCGAGCGCAAGAAGTGGGTGTGGTGGGACGGCGCCAAGTGGACCGGCCGGGACGTCCCCGACTTCGCGCCGACCAAGGCGCCGGGGGCGAAGGGCGACCCGAACGCGATCGGGCTCGACGCGCTGTCCGGCAGCAATCCCTTCATCATGAAGCCCGACGGGGTCGGCTGGCTCTACGTGCCGAACGGGCTCCTGGACGGGCCGCTCCCCGCCCACTACGAGCCGGTGGAGTCGCCGGTGGCGAACCCGCTCTACCGCCAGCAGTCGAGCCCGGTGCTCAAGTACTGGAAGCTCGACGGCAATGTCCTGGCGCCGCCCGGCGACCCGCGCTTCCCGTACATCGTGACCACGTACCGGCTCACCGAGCACTATCTGTCCGGCGCCATGAGCCGGTGGAGCCCGTGGCTCACCGAGCTCCAGCCGGAGTTCTTCGTCGAGATCAGCCCGGAGCTGGCCGCCGAGAAAGGTATCGGCAACACCGACTGGATCCGGGTCTCGACCCCGCGCGGGAGCGTCCGGGGCAAGGCGCTCGTGACCCGGCGGGTGCGCCCCTTCACCATCACGGGCCGCGTCGTGCACCAGATCGGCATGCCGTTCCACTGGGGCTACCAGGGGCTGGTGGTGGGTGACGCGGCCAACGAGTTGACCGCGCTCGTCGGCGATCCCAACGTCTCGATCCACGAGGCCAAGGCCTTCGTGTGCAACGTGGAGAAGGCCTGATGGCGCAGCCGATGGGTTTCTTCACCGACACGACCGTGTGCATCGGGTGCAAGGCGTGTGAGGTGGCCTGCAAGGAGTGGAACCAGCTCCCGGCCCGGAACGGCGGCGTCGGCGTCCTCAGCGGGGACAGCTACGACAATACGCGCCAGCTCGACGGCACCCACTGGCGGCACGTGAAGTTCATCGAGCAGTTCAGCGCCGACCGCCAGGACGGGCGCTGGCTCATGATGAGCGACGTCTGCAAGCACTGCGCGCACGCCGGCTGCCTCGAGGTGTGTCCGACCGGCGCCATCATCCGGACCGAGTTCGACACGGTGGTCATCCAGTCGGACACGTGCAACGGCTGCCGGGATTGCATCGGCGCGTGCCCCTTCGGGGTGATCGGCCTCAACCCGGTGTCGGGCACCGCCCAGAAATGCACGCTCTGCTATGACCGGATGAAGGTGGGCCTCGAGCCCGCGTGCGCCAAGGCCTGCCCGACCAAGTCCATCAACTTCGGCCCGATCGCCGATCTGAAGCAGATGGCCCGGGGCCGGGTCGGACAGCTCCACGAGGCCGGGGAGGCCGGCGCCTATCTGTACGGGGCCGACGAGACCATGCTCGGCGGGCTCAACTCCTTCTACCTGCTCGTGGACAAGCCGGAGGTCTACGGCCTCCCGCCGGATCCGCGCATGCCGTCGCGCAATCTCAAGCCGTCGGCCCTGTGGTCCACGCTGGGGGCGGTGGTGCTGGCGATCATGGGTGTCTTCCACTTCCGGGAGCGCGGGAACCGCCCAGGCCGCCCGCAGGGCTTAGATGTCTAGCACGTTCTTCACCGCGTCGCCGGAGTGGCGATGGTTCATCGTCGCCTACTTCTTCCTGGGCGGGCTCGCCGGCGGCAGCTACTTCCTGGCCACCCTGATGGATCGGTTCGGCACGGAGCGGGATCGCCCGCTCGTCCGCCTCGGCTATCTCATCGCGTTCCCGATCGTGTGCCTCTGCGGGCTCGTGCTGACCGTCGATCTCGGCAGACCGGAGCGGTTCTGGCACATGCTCGTGCAGTCCCAGACCTTCCGGCCGATGCTCAAGACGTACTCGCCGATGTCGAGCGGCGCGTGGGTGCTCCTGCTCTTCAGCGGATGCGCCTTTCTCTCCTTCGCGGCGACTCTGGCGGAGCGGGGGGCCGAGCGGGGCCGGTCGGATTGGGCAATCCTCCGGCAACTGGCTCCGGCGGCACCGTTCGGGCGGCTGGTCACCGGCCTCGGGGCGATCCTGGGCCTCTACCTGGCCGGCTACACGGGCGTGCTGCTCTCCGTCACCAACCGGCCCATCTGGGCGGATACGACGCTGCTCGGGCTCACCTTCCTGATCTCGGCGGGGTCCACGTCCGCCGCGCTCCTGATCCTGCTCGGAGCCTGGAGCGGGCTCTCGCGGGATCGTCTCCACCGGCTCGAGCGCTTCGACCGATCGGCTCTGATCCTCGAGGTCCTGACGATCGCCGCGCTGGTCGCGTCGCTCGGACGCATCGCCATCGTGTGGTTGAACGGCTGGGGTTTCCTCCTGGCCGGCATGGTTTTGGGCGGGATCGCGCTGCCCCTGCTCCTCGACTGGCGGCGGCCGGCCGAGAATCGTCCGGTCTGGATCGCGCCCGCGCTGGTTCTGCTCGGCGGGCTGGTTTTGCGAATGGTCATCGTCCTCTCCTCGGACCGGCTGTGATGACGGTGATCAAGTACTGGCGGCGGGCGATCGTGGCGCTCCTCGTGGCGGGGGCCGGCCTCGGCTGCACCAGTCCCGAGGCCACCCGGACTCGAGGGGGCGGGCCGGGAGCCGACGTCGGCAACCATCCACGCGGGCCGGTGGAGCTGCACGCCGGAGCCCGCATGTACTCCGGCACGCCGACCGCCGGCAGGGGAATCGGCGAGCACGCCCTCATCGGGGGCACCGCGCAGGCCGGTCAGCGATAGACGGATGATCGCCACTCAGTCGGGAGAAGATCTCCTCACCGCGCTGCGCATCGCGCACCCCGAGTGGAGGCCGCTCCTCGCGCTCGTCGAGGAGGCGCTCTGGGAAATCGAGCGCCCGGAGTGGCGGGAGTCGGTGCCCGCGATCGCGCAGCCCGATCCGGGGGCCGAGTCGCTGCTGTCGGGAGCGGTCATCATGCTGGCCTGCAGACCGATCGAGCGGTGGGTTCGCCGGGTCATGGTGACCGCGGCCGGCGCGGGGCCGGAGCCGCCCTTCCTCGACGCGAAGACCGCGAGACGGATCGACCCGCTGTCCCTGCTCCAGGCCGCAGCGGCCCAGGACAACGGGCATCTCGACGACCTCGCGCGAAGCGTGGGCGACACCCGGGGCGTCATCAGAGGGCTCGCCCCGCTGATCGCGATGCCGCTGCTCCAGGCCTGCCGCCGCGCCTGGACGGACCAGACGCCCGGGACCTGGCCGCACGGCTATTGCCCAATCTGCGGCGCGTGGCCCACGCTCGCCGAGGTCCGCGGACTCGAGGGGGCCCGGCATCTCCGGTGCCGCTGCTGTGGCGGGGACTGGGCGACCGAGTGGCTTCGCTGCCCCTTCTGTGGCGAGCACGACCACACGCAGCTCGGCTCTCTGGTGTCCGCGGACAGCCTCGAGCGCGAGAAGATCGAGATCTGCGACCGCTGCCACGGATACCTCAAGACCATCACGACCTTCGCCCCGATCCAGCCCGAGCAGGTGGCGCTGCAAGATCTCGCCACCATCGTCCTGGACGTGGCCGCGGTCGCGCGCGGTTACCGGCCCCCCGGTCCCCGGAGACCGGTCGCGGTCGAAATCGTTGTCCGGCGCTCGGGTCTGCACCGGCTGCTCTCCCGGTGACCACTGCCGCGCTGATCAACTTTCGCTTCCTGGCCCACGCGGTCCTGTCCACCGACGAGGTCGTGAAGACGATGAACGCGGCCCCCGGGAATGGCCGTCGGTAGCAAGTGACACCGGAGGGACAACATGTCGGACGTGGAAGCCTATGAGGTGCTGATCGTCGGCGGCGGAAAGGCCGGCAAGACCCTGGCTTTGGACCTGGCCCGCGCGGGCCACCGCGTCGCGCTGATCGAGCGAGGCATGATCGGCGGCACGTGCATCAACGTCGGCTGCATCCCGACGAAGGCCATGGTGGCGAGCGCCAAGGTCGCCGACCTGACGTCGCGAGCGGCCCAATTCGGAGTCCATGTCGGGGACTGGAAGACCGATCTGGCTGGCGTCCTCGCCCACAAACGCGCCGTCGTGTCGGGGATGGTCGACCTCAACTGGAGCAACCTGCACGGGTCGCTCGGTGATCGCTTCATCCTGGGCGAGGCGCGGTTCGTCGCACCACGGACCGTCGACCTGTGCCCGGCCGACGGCGGGCCGCCCCGCCGGCTCTTCGGCGAGAAGCTGTTCATCAATCTCGGGGCGAAACCGGGGATGCCCTCCGTCTCTGGCCTGCTCGATGCCAGGCCGCTCACCAGCGAGACGGCGCTCGAGCTGAACTCGCTGCCCGACCATCTCCTGATCCTCGGCGGCGGATTCATCGGCGTGGAGCTCGGCCAGGCATTTCGCAGGTTTGGAAGCCGGGTGGCCATCGTGCAGCAAGGGCCACACCTCCTCTCGGCCGAGGATCCCGACGTCTCCGACGCGGTCGAGGCCATCCTCCGTCAGGACGGGATCGACCTCATCCTGAATGCCGAGGTCCTCGCCGCCGTCGGTCGTTCCGGTGAGCGCGTTCATCTCCGAGCGTCGGGACCGGGCGGCGAGCGCACCGTCGAAGGCAGCCATCTTCTGGTGGCGGCGGGGCGGGTGCCGATGACCGACGGCATCGGCCTCCAGTCAGCCGGCGTCGAGCTCGATGCGCGCGGCTTCATCCGGGTCAACGACCGGCTCGAAACCACAGCGCCGCTCACCTGGGCGCTGGGAGACTGCTCCGGAAGCCCGCAGCAGACGCATGTCTCGCTCGACGACTACCGCATCGTGAGGGCCAACGTGTTCGGGAACGGGGGAAGGAGCACCGCGGACCGGCTCATCCCGCACACCGTCTTCATGGATCCGGAGCTCGGCCGGGTGGGACTGACCCAGCGCGAGGCGCACGCCCGGGGTCTGGACATCCGGGTGGCCAAGGTGCCCACATCCGTCGTGCCGCGCGCGCGGACGCTCGGACAGACGCGCGGGTTCCTGAAGGCCATCGTCGATGGTCACTCGGACCAGATCCTGGGCTTTGCCATGCTGGGGGCCGAGGCGGGCGAGGTCACCGCGGTCGTCCAGACCGCGATGCTGGGCAACCTCCCGTACACCGCCCTACGTGACGCCGTGCTCGCGCATCCGACGATGGCCGAGGGACTGAACTATCTCTTCGCATCCGCCCTCGCGCCGACCACGTTATAGAACCCGGAGGAGGGACGGGACCTGAACAACGCGGGCTTCGACCCGGGCCCCCGTTTAGATCGTGTCGGAAAAGCTCTCGGACGCCCTTCGCCCCGCCACCCCGCGGCGCTGATGGTCGTCTGCAATGACGAGGGAGGACGAGCATGATCGAGGACACCGAATTCCGGGCTTCACGACGGGCGGTGCTGTGGACAGGCGTGGGCGCGCTGGCGGCCACCCTCATCCCGGCACGGGCCGGGGCGCAGGCGAAGATCCCGCCGAAGCTGGTGCAGTATCAGGAGAAGCCGAAGGGGCCGCAAGAATGCGACAACTGCCCGCAGTTCGTCGCCCCGAGCAGCTGCAAGCTGGTGGATGGCAAGATCGACCCGAAGGGCTGGTGCCAGCTCTACGCCCCGAAGCCGAAGTAGCCCGGATTGAAGTAGACTTCCAACTGGGTCTGCCGACGCATCGCCCACTGGGTCGCTGGTCCGAAAATTGGGGCAATCCCGATGGTCGTCACCGGAACACACGATCCGTATCTCGTCGTTCTGTCCATTCTAGTCGCCTCCTTCGCGTCTTACACCGCCCTCGATCTCGGCGGGCGCGTGGGAGCCGCCCGCGGATTGGCGCGTCGCGTATGGCTGATCGCGGCCGCGACCACGATGGGAAGCGGAATATGGTCGATGCACTTCGTCGCCATGCTCGCCCTCATCATGCCGATGCCGATGTCCTACGACATCGGCTTGACCATTCTTTCCCTCCTGGTGGCGATCTTCGTAACCAGCGGCGGCTTTTACGTCATCAGCCGCCAGAGCGCATCGCCGTTTCGCCTCGTGCTCAGCGGCATCTTCATGGGACTTGGCATTGTCGCGATGCACTACACCGGCATGGCGGCAATGCAGTCGCACGCCGAGCTCACCTACGACCGCCGATTCGTTGCGCTCTCCCTGGTCATCGCAATCGGCGCGTCGACCGCGGCACTATGGCTGGCATTCCGCACCACGCATCTTGGGCAAAAACTCGTTGCCGCGGTCGTCATGGGCCTGGCCATCTCCGGTATGCACTACACGGCGATGCGAGCGGCCATTTTCACGGCTCACGGCCCATTTCACGATACCCAGGGATACGCAAGTTTCGATCAAATCAATCTTGCGCTGGCGGTTGCCGGCACTACGTTTGTCATTCTGGCCTTCGCGCTGATCGCCTCCCAGTCCGAGCAGAAGCGCGCCGAAGAGGCGCTGCGTCAAGCGCGGGCGGATCTCGCACACGTCAACCGGGTGACCACCATGGGAGAGCTGACGGCCTCCCTGGCGCACGAAGTGAATCAACCGATTGCCGCCGCCGTCTCCAACGCCCATGCCTGCTTGAACTGGCTCGCCGGCGACACCCCGAATCTCGAGCAAGCGCGCGCGTCCGCGATGAGTATCGTGGAAGACGGAACGCGGGCCGCGGACATCATCAGCCGGACCCGCCTGCTCTTCAAGAAGGCTTCTCCGCAACGGGAATTGGTTGACGTAAACGAAGTTATTCGAGAGATGATCTCCCTCCTGCGCAGCGAGGTAACGCGATACTCCATATCCGTCCGGACGGAGCTGGCCCCACGTCTTCCCCAGGTCATGGGAGATCGCGTGCAATTGCAGCAGGTCATGATGAACCTCATCACCAACAGCATCGATGCGATGAAGGATGTGGACGGGACGCGCGAGCTCGCCATCGAGTCGCGGCGAGCGGAACACGAGCAACTCATGGTGTGCGTCAGCGATACGGGCGTGGGGCTACCCCCGCAGCAGGCGGACCAGATCTTCTATGCATTCTTTACCACGAAGCCTCATGGCACCGGCATGGGATTGTCCATCAGCCGCTCCATCGTCGAATCGCATAGCGGCCGCCTGTGGGCTGCCGACAACTCTCCGCGTGGCGCAACGTTTCACATCAGTCTACCCACCACGGTCGAGGCACATGAATGACGTCCGCAGGCGCTCCCAGATGCTCGTCATCGATGACGTTCCGCGTCACTTGCGATCGGCCACCAGATCAGCCCGACCCGCAATAACCGCTCCGACCCTGAGCCACTCCCGGCTGCCCGGTCCCGCTGTGCTCGGTCGCCACGGAGCCCGGTTGCTCGTCGACTGGTGGTTGGTGGTTGGTGCCCATGCCGCCATGCGGACCGGCGTCAGGCGTTTGGACGGGATAGCCGCGCCGGCGCCAGGCGTGCAGACCGCCGGTGAGGGGTCGCACCCTTCCAAAACCCGCGCCGCACAGCCGTAGGGCGACGTTCGCGTGCGGGATCGCCCGCTCACTCTTCGCCCGCTTGAGGCGGCGGCCGTACAGCACCACCATCCCGTCCCGAGGGAGCTCTCGGAGTCGTTGCGGCAGGTCGTCCGGCTTGATCCAGAGTGCGCCGGGGAGCATGTAGGGAGCGCGGGCCACCTCGTCGGCCTCTCGAACATCGAGAATGGTTACCCGCTCGCCCCTCTCGAGCCGCGCCTTCAGCTCATCGGGAGTGATCCGGGCCTTCTGGAGCATCCGAAGCAAGCGATACCGTCGAGCGCGCCGGACGACCAGGCAGAGAAGCAGAGCGGCAAGCAGGAAGCCCACTACGTGAATCCCGAAGCGCACGGCGAACTCCACCACCGCATCGCCCAGCAGGTACCCGATCCCGGTCCATGTCCCCGCCCAGATGAGGGCGCTGACCACCCCGTAGCCGACAAAGCGGGTGATACTCAGTCCCGTCGCGCCGGCCAGGCCGGACGCGATCGGATTCAGCTCGGGCAGGAATCGGGCGGTGAGGTGGAACGTCCCCGCTCGAGCAAGGAACCCGTCCTGGGCCCGACGGACGAACGCTTTGGCACGGGGCGAGAGCCGGCCGAGCAGCGCGAGGTCCGCGCACAGGGTGGCCCCGACCGCGACGGCGAAGACCTCGACAATGCTCAGCCGGCCGCTCGCCGCCAGCGCGCCCGCGGCGAGCAAGACGGGAACGACGGGCATCGGCACGCCGCCCTGATTGGCGAGAACCCAGCCGAACAGAACCCACTCGGCATGGTCCAGGATCATCGGGATATCGCTCCACGCTGGATGAGCACGTCAGGCTGAAGCCGCGATTCGACCAACCGACCGAACCGGAGCCGGAGCCAGTGTGAGTTGGATGTCGCAATAGTCCCGCAGTAGCTCCGGACACTGCTCCCGGACCTCGGCCAGCACCGCTTCGGCACTCCTCCCCAGCCGAAGCTGCGTGGCCGCCCGAATCAGGATCCGGTGGTTGCGGGCCAGCCGATGTTGCTCGTCCGACAGCCGTTCGACGCGGCTCAGGATCTCGGCCAGCAGGCTGCTCTCGATCTCTCGCCCCTCTGCCATCATGTCCCATCCTCGCGTGCGGCAGCGTGGCACCGGTGGTCAAGAAACATCACGGTCCACCCATGCCGAACTCGCAGGTGTCTAGGCCTCCCTGATACACGCCTCCGTTCGTTTCGCATGCTTCCTGCGCGGCCTGCTGGCGCGGGCTCCATCGAATGCACGTCCCTCCGTTGTACGTGCCGCCCGCGGCCTCGCACATCGTGGTGACGTCGAGGCCACAGCCCGCCGCGCTGCCCGCAAGGCCAATGGCAAAGATGCCCGTCATCAGCACTCTCTTCCGATTCATCGCTGCTCAGGCAGGTTCGGCCGCAACCGAAGCGCTCCGTCGTCGCAACAGTAAGAGGGACATGGCCAGGGCGAGAATGAGCACGGTAAGGACGGCAAGCTCGATCGCGAACTGTTGCGGTGTGATCACCACCCTCTGGTGCATCCCGTCGAATTCTGCGGTCAGCACCAGCACACGCCGAATGGCGGAGATGACCCCAACAAGCAGGAACGGCTCGGGAACGAGGCTGTGCTCGCGAAGTGATACCTGAACCGTGTAAAGGAGCTCGACGATGAGCAAGACGAGCAAGATTCGGTCCAGTAATTCGATCGTGCTGATCTTCCCGGCCACCACGCCTTGCCAAAATTCGATGACACTCTTGGCAAGCAGGGCGAGCGCGCTGCTCGCGAGGAGGAATCCGAGACCGATGTAGACGACATCCTCAGTCGTGGTGAAGGCGCGACCGATCCATGCGAGGACCTCAGGTCGACGCGACCCCTCCTTCACGGCTAGAACCAGGGCCAGGGCGCCCAGAGATTCCAGATGACCGCGTCGTCGTCGGGGCTTTGCTGCATCGCGACGAGCTCCTCGCTCTCCCGGCGCTTCTCGAGCGCGAGCTGGTACTGCGCCGCGGTCCCGACGTACAGGCACTTGCACAGCTCGGGATCCGCGTACACATAGTAGAGGTGACCGTCCCGCTGGTGGGCGACCAGCTTTCGCGCCGGCGTGAGCGTCTCGAGATGGGCGAGCTTCGCGGGCGTGTCGGCGGCCTTCTGCTGGAATCCCGCCGCGGCCAGCAGCTGCTCCGTCGTCAGCGTCGTCCACTCGCCATCTGCCGCGAAGGCGAACGACGCCACCGCGACCCGATACGACGGTCCGTTGCCCGGGACCCGCAGCTCGAAGAAGGCACGGCCACCGGCGCGAACGGTATCGCCCACCGGCCGGACGATGCTATCGATCGGGCGCCCGGACCCGTCGATCTGGCTGATCCGTAGCTGGACGTTCACCGCGTCCTCTCCATAGTCGTTGTAGACGTAGCCGACGATCCGGGATTGATCCCGGTCGACGACGCCAGCGCTCCACTCGACGTGGAAGAAGCGGTCTGTCTGCGCCGGACTGGTGTCCGGTGGCGCGATCACGCGGGCCTCAGCCTCACTCCCGGCTCTGGCCGCCTCCAGGCCCACGACGGGCAGGGCCACGACGAGCCCCGTCCCGAGCAGCAATGCTGCGGCGACGACTCCACGATTCGATGCCAAGGTGTCCCTCCTGTGAGATTTAGAAGATGCTGCGCACGACGCCGCCGTCCGCCCGCACCGCCGCTCCGTTGATCACCCGAGCGGGGTCGCTCGCCACGAAGGCGACCACCGCGCCGATCTCGTCCGGCGACTCGAATCGCTTGAGGAGCGAGCTTGGCCGGGCCGCCGCGAGGAACTGCTGCTCGACCTCTTCCTTCGTCTTCCCCTGCTGCCGGGCCAGCTGCTCCACGAAGGTCCCGACCCCTTCAGACGCGGTGGGGCCGGCGAGCACCGAGTTCACCGTCACCCCGGTACCGGCTAGCGCCTCGGCCAGCCCGCGCGCGATGGCCACCTGCGCGGTCTTCGTCATGCCGTAGTGAATCATCTCGGGGGGAATCTGCTGCGCCGACTCGCTCGAGATGAAGATCACCCGCCCCCACTTCCTCGCGGTCATCCCCGGGACGTACCGGCGGGCCAGTCGGACGCCGCTCAGCACGTTCACCTCGAAGAATCGCATCCAGTCCGCGTCCGGGATCTCTCCGAACGGCTTCGCCTCGAAGATGCCCAGATTGTTCACCAGCACGTCCGCGTCCGGCACCTCGCCCACGAAGGTCTGCACGCCGGCCGCCGTGCCCAGGTCCGCCGCCACGCCCTGGACGCGAGCGCCCGGCACGGTTTGCCGGATCCGCTCGATCGCGGCGGTCACGCGCGCCGGCGTCCGCCCGTTCACCACGACCGACGCGCCCTCCGCGGCCAGCGCCATCGCGATGGCCAGCCCGATTCCCGCGGTGGAGCCCGTCACGACCGCGGTCCGCGCGTGGACTCCCAGATTCATCCGCCCGCTCTCCCGGCCCCGTTCTCCACCACACCGTCGTGGTCGTTCTGCGAGGCGCGAATCCCCGGGATGCCCCGGCTCTCGACCTGATCAACCTTGCGCCAGAAGAGGATGGCAATCGCCCATGAGGGTATTTCGTAGGCACCCACTCTCGTCATGTCCGGCCTCCCTTACCCTTGAGAGGGTGGACCCGACGGGGGAGGTTCCGCGCGGCGGGCCCAGGCTTGCGCGTTGTTGCGAAAAAATTCACCAGGGCCCCCAAGGGCCTTCGAACAAGGCGGCGGCTTCATGCTCCCAGGCCGCGGTTTGTCGCTCCCGGTCCAGCTTCTGCTCGAAGCCAAGTCTTGCGTACTCCTGGTACTGGGCCTCGTTCCCGAGGTAGAGGCACTTGCAGAACCGGGCATCGGGCCACACGAAGTAGAGGCGATCCTGCCGCTTGTAGACGAGGATGTTCCGCTGGGTCAGCGCCTGGAGGGAGGCCAGCCTCTCGGGGGTGTCCGCGCGTCGCACTTCGAACCCGGCGGCCACGAGGCCCTGCTCGTTCGCCTGGGCATAGCGCTCGGCGTAGGACGCACACCCGGCCAGCGAGAGCACCGTGGCAACGATCAGGATCCGTACGCCGACCCAGGTGATGGCCCGTGCCCCGCGCCGGATCAGAACCAGGGCCACGGTCCCCATAGCCCCCAGTTCATCGTCCCGTACAGGTCGTTCTGGGCCCCCATCAGCTCCTCGTCGGCGAGCCGCTTCTGGAGCGCGAGCCGCTGGTACTCCTGGTACTGCGGCTCCGTGCCGACGTACAGGCAGCGACACACCTCCGGATCGGCGTAGACGTAGTACAGCCGCCCTTCGCGCTCCTGCGGGACGAGCCTTTGCGGCGGCAGGGCTCGCAAGCTGGCGAGCTTCTCCGGGGTGTCGCTGAGCTTCATCTGAAAGCCGGCCGCCGAAAGGACCTGCTCGGTATCCAGCGTCTCGTGTCGTCGAATGGTGGCGCACCCGCCCAGCGCGATCACCACCGCGGCGAGAACGACTACGCTCCGCATCCTGGTCATCTCATCCCCCGAGAGCGCGCTAGGGGCCCGGGTCGAAGCAGGTGGAGATCACCCCTTCGACGCAGACACACTCGATGGGCTCGCCGTGGGGGCCGCGGCCGATCACGACGCTGCTGGTGCAGCCGGGCGACGGTCGCGTCCGCCCCATCACCTGCACCGCCAGCACCACCACCAGCACGGCGAGCCCCGCCAGGACCCACCAGAACGTCTTCACCGGTCCACTAGAGGGCCCGGAGGAAGGCCACGAGGTCCTTCTTCTCCGCCGGTGTCAGCTGCGTTCCGAGCACGAGGTTGAAGAACTCCACCGTGTCGTCGAGAGTCAGGAGCCGGCCGTCATGCATATAGGGTGGCGAGTCCTTGATCCCCCGCAGCGGGAACGTCTTGATCGACCCGTCGCCGATGGCCCGCATGTTGTTGATTGTCACGGGCTTGAAGAAGCGCTCGGCCTGTAGGTTGTGCATCAGGTTGTCGGTGTAGTACGGGGCCACGTGGCAGCTCGCGCACGTGCCCTTGCCGAAGAACACGGCCTGCCCGCGCAGCTCGGCCGGCGTCGCCTTCTTGGGGTCGAGCTTTCCATAGACGTCCAGCTTCGGCGCGGGCGGAAAGTCCAGGATCTCCTGGAACTCGGCCATGAAGTGGACCTGGCTGCCGCGCTCCAGGATGTTGACGCCCTTCTTGGTGGCGATGACGGGGTCGCCGTCGAAATACGCGGCCCGCTGCTCGAACTCGGTGAAGTCCTCGACGGTCTTCAGCGCGCGCTGGGAGCCGAACAGCCGCTGGATGTTCACGCCGCGCAGCGACGTGGTCTCGATGCGATGGCGAAACTCCTGCGGCCGGATGTCGCCGACCTGGTGGTCGGCCCCGTTGGTGTGGCCGTTCTGGTGGCAGTCGAAGCACGCCACCCCGAGGCTCGGATGCTCGCTCCGGCGATCCGCGGTCGCGTTGAACTGCTGCTGGGGAAACGGGGTCAGCAGGAGCCGCAGCCCCTCGAGCTGCTTCGGATTCAGGATCCCGTTGAAGAGGCCATAGTAATTGTCGGTGGTGACCAGCTTCCCCTGCGACACGTCGCCCAGGTCCGGACGGGTGGTCAGGTAGATCGGGGCCGGGAACTCGGGCAGGAAACGGTCGGGCAGGTCGAAGTCGAGATCGAAGCGGGTCAAGTCCCTTCCCGTCTGCTTCTTGACCTCCGAGATCATGAATAGAGGGAAGACCATCCCTCCCTCGGGGTGGTTCTCGTGCGGCAAGGGCATGAAGCCGGCAGGGTACAGCCCCCGGTCACGGATCTCGTCCGGAGTCATCTTCGCGAGCGCTTCCCAGGAGACTCCCGCGGGAAGCCGGACGCGGACGCCTTCCTGGATGGCCTTCCCTTTGCTCATCGTGGCGCCGGCGGTCGGCCGATCGTCGAGGTCGTAGCGCGCATTCAGCAGGTCCATCTGGCGCTTCATGACCGCGGCCTTCGCGGCGCTCATCCGGGCGAAGACCGTTCGAAAGTCTTCCTCGTTCACGGAAATATAGCTGGAGCCGGCGCCCTGGGCCCGGGCACCCAGAACACCGATCAGCATCCCCACGACGACGAGACCGACCGTAGCCAGACCGATCTTCCATCCTCGACGCATGTTCATGATCTCCTCGATCCGACCTGACGAATCAGGGCCAGGGCCAAGACCAACGGTCCCAGACAGTCCACCTCGCCGCGCTCGCCTGCTCCTCGGCGATCTCCTTCTCGACCTGGAGCTTCTGATACGTCTGATACTGCCGCTCGCTTCCCGCGTAGAGGCACTGGCACACGTCGGGATCGGCGTACACGTAGCGCGCCTCGCCGTTCTGCATCTCCTTGACGAACACCCGCGCCTCCAGCGTCCGGAGATGAGCGAGCTCCTCAGCCGTGGCGGCCGGCTCGGCCTGGAACCCCGCCGCGGTGAGGAGCTGCTCGGTCCAGTGGGTCTCGTTCGCCCGGATCGCCGCGCAGCCGGTGAGCGCGAGGATCAGAGCGATCATGGGCACCAGCTTCTGCATCGGTTACGTCCGGGGGGACTCGATCTCGCCCTGCTCGCCACTCTGGTCACCCCAGCGCGGCGCTTCCACCTCACCCTGCTCACCGCTCGCACTGCCCCAGCGCGGCGACTCGATCTCGCCCTGCTCGCCGCTCGCACTGCCCCAGCGCGGCGACTCGATCTCGCCCTGCTCGCCGCTCGCATCGCCCCACCGCGCGAGCTCCACCTGGGCGCGGTGCTCCGTGATGTTTCCGTCGTCGATCACGTCCTGGGCCCGCGCGCTCTGAATGCCCATGCCGGGCACCGCGGCGGTGAATCCCGTACCCAGCAGCAGTGACAACCCCACCGTCAACCATCGCTTGCGGCTCATCTCGACTCCTCCTTTTGGTGTTATGTTAAATGTCCTGCACTCGTCCTTCAGACGACCTGGCTCGGGGGGCCGCCGCCGGGCCTCGCCTTTTTCGGCAAGAACGTGATAGCGATCAGCCACCTGCGCGTTCCTGCGGAGATCTTTCGCACCCCGGATCGGCGGGCGGGATACCCCCGTCAAAGAAACAGGAGGACCTCAATGCGACGTGCAGTGGTGGGGTCGATGGTGGTTGGTGCGCTCGTGTCGCTGCTGGTCAGACTGGCCTGGGTCCAGGCGAAGGATCTCGACGCGACGCTGACGATCTGGCCTACCCGCGGAGACGCAACCCGCTGACATGCGAGGGAGCGACGCGACGGCCCTGGTCGCGATCGGCGTCTTCAAGCTCTCGAAGAGCATCCTGCTCGCGGCGCTGGCTCTTGGCCTGTTCCACTACGCCCCTCATGACATCGCGGCCGTTCTGACGCGGCTGGCGACCGCCGTGCACGTCGATCCCGACGGACGGCATCTCGGGCGTGCCCTCCACACGATCGCCGCACTCGATGCTCGGTGGGTGACCGCGGTCCGTGCCGGTCTGCTCGTCTATTCGGCGTTGTTCCTCACCGAGGGCATCGGCCTGGTGCTCCAGAAGGGATGGGGCAAGTGGTGGGGGCTCATCGTCACCGGCTCCTTCATCCCCCTGGAGCTGTACGAAAGCGCGCGGCATCCGAGCGCGCTCCGTATCCTGGTCCTCTTCGTCAACCTCGCGATCGTCTGGTACCTGGCCCGGAGTCTCCGGCGTCGTCAGGACGCCGGTACCGGCACCCACGTCTCCGGGCAGCTCCCCACGCTCGGGTAGTACGCCCGGTAGCTCGGGCAGTAGTACCAGTAGCCGGGAGCCGCGTACCCGTAGGCCGGTGGGTAGTAACCGTAGTATCCGTAATAGGGGTAGACGGGTCCGAACCCGAAGCCGCCATGGAACCCGTGGTGCCCGTCGAAACCATGGTGCCCGCCGAAGCCATGGTGCCCGAAGGCCCCGCCCGGGTGCCCGCCTCCGGATCCGTGACCGGCCATTCCTCGCGCCTGGCTGGGCGCGTTAACCGCAAGCACGATCGCCAGAGCGGCGATCGCCACGAATACCAACCTTCTCGCGCGTCTTAGCGTGTCCACGGTGTCGCCTCGCTTTCTCTTCACACCCCTTGAGACGACACCGTGTCGCGGCGGATTCACCTCGCCCGGACTAGCGGAAAAGGTTGACCTTCGCCAGGTCGATGATCTCGTCGCCCCGACCGCTCAGCACCGCGCGGAGCATGAAGAGGCCAAATCCGGTCATCTGCTCGAGGGTGATCGTCGGGGGCATCGACAGCTCCTGGCGGGAGACGAGCACCTCGACCAGCGCGGGCCCGTCGTGCGCGAGAGCCTGGCCGATCATCGGCCGCACCTGCTCCGGTGTCTCCGCGGTCAGGCCGAGGAGACCGGCCGCCTCAGCCATCCTGGCGAAATCCGGATTGCGCAGGTCCGTGGCGAAATCCAGGATCCCGGCCGCCTTCATCTCCAGCTCGACGAAGGCGAGGGCGTCGTTCCTGAACACGACCACCTTGACCGGCAGATCGTGCTGGCGGAGCGTGAGCAGGTCGCCCAAGAGCATGGCGAGGCCGCCGTCGCCGGACAGCGAGACGACCTGGCGCCCCCGATGACTGGCCTGGGCCCCGATGGCCTGCGGGAGCGCATTGGCCATGGACCCATGGTTGAAGGAGCCGAGGAGCCGACGCCGGCCATTCATGGCGAGGTAGCGCGCCGCCCAGATCGTCGGGGTGCCCACGTCGCAGGTAAAGATCGCGTCCGTCGCGGCCAGCTCGTTGACCACCCGGGCCACGTACTGGGGATGGATAGGCGTCTTGCCCGGCTCGCCGACCGCCAGCTCGTCGAGGCCCTTGCGCGCCTTCTGATAGTGCGCGAGCGAGGCCTGGAGGTGCCGGTCGTCCTCGTGCTGGGTCAGCCTGGGCAGGAGCGCGGCGAGGGTGCTCTGGATGTCGCCCACGAGACCGTGATCGAGGCGGGCCCGCCGGCCGAGCTGTTCTCCTCGGAGGTCGATCTGGACGATCGTGGCGTCGTTCGGCAAGAACTGCCGGTACGGAAAATCCGTCCCCAGCATCAGGAGCGCGTCGCAGTTCATCATCGCGTGATAGCCGGATGCGAATCCGATCAGCCCGGTCATGCCGACGTCGAACGGGTTGTCGTACTCGATGAACTCCTTCCCGCGCATCGCGTGCACGATCGGCGCCTTGAGCGTGCTCGCGAGCTGGACCAGCTCCGCGTGGGCTCCCGCACACCCCGCGCCCCCGAGGATCGTGACCTTCTCCGCGGCATTGAGGACCTTGGCCAGCGCCGCGATCTCCGTGTCGGAAGGACAGAGGCTCGGCTTCGACTGGGCAAAGGGCGGGCCCGCGGGATGCTCGACCGCGTCGCGCAGGGCGATGTCTCCGGGCAGCGCGATCACCGAGACCCCCCGGCGCGAGAGCGCGGTCTGGATCGCGATCTCCAGGACGCGCGGCATCTGCTCCGGCTGGGAGACCAGCTCGCAGTAGTGGCTGCACTGGGCGAAGAGGTGCTCCGGACGGGTCTCCTGGAAGTACCCGCTGCCGATCTCGGGGCTGGGAATCTGCGCGGCGATGGCCAGGACGGGCACCCGGCTCCGGTGGCAGTCGTAGAGCCCGTTGATCAGGTGCAGGTTGCCGGGACCGCAGCTCCCCGCGCAGACCGCCAACCGTCCCGTGAGATGCGCTTCCGCGCCCGCGGCGAACGCGGCCGTCTCCTCGTGGCGCACCGCGGTCCATCCCATGGACTCGCGCCCGCGGATCGAGTCCGTGATGCCGTTGAGCGAGTCGCCCGCCAGTCCGTAGATTCGCTCCACGCCGTGGGCGGCCAGAATGTCCACCAGGACGTCCGCCACTCTCTTCCCCATCGTGCCACCCTCCTGGCGCGCGCCGCGGTCCAGCCTGTTCCGCCCGCCGGTCGACGTCGTCTCAGCGGCCGTGCCCGCCACCGCCGTGCCCTCCGGAGAACCCTCCGCCCCCGTGGAACCCGCCCCCGCCGTGGAACCCGCCGCCCCCCCGAGACCCGCCACCCGCGACCCCTCCGCCGCCAGGCCCCCGGTTGGAACCGCCGAGTCGCTGCTCGCCGAGCTGCCGGCCCTGATGCCACTGCTCGTGCTCGGCGGTCGGCCCTCTCACGCCCTCCCAGCCGCCGGCGCGGTTATGCTGAAGCCACTGGCCGCCTTCGCGCCGGTACACGTGGCCATCGCGCCCTGCGTACGCGTCGATCCCGGATCGCCCGACTCGACCGCTCCCCACATGGCCCCCGACCTGGCCAGGCCGGCCGGTGAAGCGGGCGCGGTCGCCCCAGTGATGGAAAACGTTCACCCGACCGAAGCCATGATGCCGGAAGTGATGCCGGAAGGCGAAGCCGAACTCGAAGTCGGTGAAGAAGCCGACGCCGAAGCCCAGGTCGAACGGACCCCAGCCCCAGGTGACCGGCCCTGGATACCAGAAGTCCCCCGCCCAATCCGGATAGTCATAGCCGGTGCCGTAGACCACGACCGGTCCCGGCGCCACGACCGTACCCAGATAGCCGGGCGTGTAGCCGGTGTACACGACGTCGGGCGTCGCGCCGTACACGTAGGCGTAGGTCACGTAGTGGAGCAGCGAGCTGGCCGGAATCGTGTAGATCACGGGCGGGACGCTGGTGGCCACCGCCCAGGGCCCAGTCGGCGACGGGGCGACGAACCACACGCCGTTCTGGAGCGCGTAGTACGTCGAAGCGTCGACGCGGATGACCGGCACCGACGCGTTCACCACGTACTGGAGCGGGGTCCCCTCGAGGGCCTTGAGCTGCGGCGGCCCGTCGTATCGAACGTCGAGCCGCGCCCGGCGGCTGATCGTGGCCGTTTGCGGGATGTCGTTGGCGATCACGGCCTCCCGCGCCTGCGGCGTCCCGGGAACGGAGGCGAGCACCTCTCCCTTTGGATGGCTCTCGGGGATGGCCGCGAAGTCCCGAGGGAGCCGGTCGCCGCTCACGAACTGCCACGGCCCCTGGAGGGACGTGGCGCGGAACCACCGACCCGAGAGCAGCACGTAGTAGGCCTGCTCCGGCGTGTACAGGAAGAGATCCTCGTCGGAGTTCGTCACCTCCAGGATGCCGGTGGCGGCCACCGGCGCGAAGGCCGGCTGGCCTCTCACCACGAGGAGCTCGGCCGGGGTGGTGCTCACGTAGATGGTCGGGGTGGATCCGGCCTGGAGCAGCGGCGCGAGATCGGGGTCCACGTCGTTGAGGAGATCCACCTGCCCGCCCCTGACCGCGGCCTGCTTGGCCACCTCCAGGGAGGACGACGGGTTGCTCACCGCCGCCCAGGGCCCGTCGAGCTTCGGAGCCGCGAGCCACTGATTCCGCAGCCACAGGTAGTAGCGGCCCGCCGACTGGTCGAGCAGGAGCAGGACGCGCGTGTTGATCACCCGCAGGAGCGACGTGCCCGCGACCGACCGCAGGGCGGACTGGCCGTCGATGCGCAGGAGCAGCGCGGGCGCTTGGCTCACGATGATCCGCGGGGGGTCGTTGCGCACTGCGACGACGCCGCCGGGGTTCTCGGCCTGCTCGATCTCGAGCTCGGCCTGGAGGCGATCGAGCGCGATCGTCAGCGGCGCATCCGAGAGCGAGCGCTGGAGCGCGGCGAGGTAGCCGGCCCCGCCGTCCGGCACGGTCGGGAAGTCGGCCTTGGAGATGGTCAGATCCTCGAGCGTGACCATCCTGGTCTCCTTGTCCACCTGGGTCCGGGCCGTGAACCAGATCACCCCGTACCGCGGCTCCGGCGACGCCTGGCTCTCGACCGCCACCGCCGAACGGCCGTCGAGCCGCCCCTGCTCCCAGCGATCGTACTGGGGCTGGAAGATCGAGAAGGTGTTGTCCCCGCTGGTGAGCTCGCGAGGCCACGCGTCGGCCGGCGGCTCACTCGTGGTCGGCCCCATCGCTTCTCCGGTCGCGGGCATGGCGGTCGTGCACGCGGTCAGGCCTGGCGCCAACAGCAGCACGGAGAGGAGGGCCGCGAGCACCCGCCGGCTGGATCCATCCCAAAGCCTGGTCATCGTCATCTCCCTCTATCGCGCGGCGGGTTCGGCGAAATCGAACGAGAACGATGCTACCGCCACCCGGTACGAATGCCGGTTGGCGGGCACCGGGATATCGAAGTGGGCCTGGCCCTGTCCCGGTACGCTCTCGAGCGTGGGCCCGATCACGGTCGAGACCGTCTCGCCGGCTGCGTCGATCTCGCTGACCCGGAGCTGCACGTTCAGGGCGGTGCGCCCGTAGTCGTTGCGCACGGAGCCCTCGAGTCGCGAGCGGCCGGAACGATCCGGGCTCGCCACCCACTCCACGCGGAGGAGCTGGGCGGGCCGGGCCGGACCGTCCTCGAACATCGCGGCCCCCGCCGCCGCATCCTCGCCCGCCGCCTGTCCCACTCCCGGCAGACCGATCGTGAGTCCCGTCAGCAGTGAAACCGCCACCACGCGCCACGCTCTTCCACGCATCGCCAACCTCCGCTCGTCCTGGTCACTTCTGTACCTGTGACGAGCGCCGGGGGGGCGGCGGCGCCCCACCGCGGGGTTTCCGCAAGAGCGCGCAACGCGGGGCGCGGAGTGGCTGCTTGTCGAATCTTGCGAAAAGCTCCGGGTCCCCTTCTCCGCCCGGTCCGGGCCTCCTCCAAAGGGCGTGAGCCAGATCTCGCTGCGACCGGCTCCGTTCTGTGGCGCGTTGCTCGCGGCCCTCGACGCCTCCGAAGGCCGTCGGCGCCGGCGCAAGCGCGACACGACCCCGGACGCGATCGGCATGTCGCTCAAGCGCTCTCTGCTCGACGCGGCGATCGCGGACGACCCCGATCCCGACACCTTCGAGGGCTGGCTCCTCGACCGCTGCCTGGACAGAGCCGATGCGGCCTCCTTCGGAGGGCTCCAGGCCATGGCCCGCGACATCCTCACCGAGTGGCGGCTCGCCGCGGCCTCCCCCGCCTTCCGGCACTGGCTGGAAGCCGGCGCCCCATCCGAGGATCGCTGACCCAGCCGAACCGGGCACTGCCGTGCCCGATTCCTCCCCCTCCGGCAGGGGCCGACCCCACCAAGGTCGGGTAGACCGCACCCGCTCCAAGCCGTAGCCTTCGGAACGTGGATGCGAACGACATGCGGCTGGTTTCCATCGTGGACGACGACGAGTCACTGCGCCGGTCGGTCAAGAATCTCCTGACCTCGGTCGGCTTCCGAGTCGAGACGTTCCCGTCCGCGGAGGCCTTCTTACAATCCGCTCTTCGGGCCGACACCCGCTGTGTGGTGCTCGACCTGCGGATGCCCGGGATGAGCGGCCTGGACCTTCTCATGCATCTGGCCGCCACCGGCGCTCCGATCCCCGTGGTCATTCTGACCGCTCACAGCGACGACGAAGCGCGCCGGCGAACCCTGCAGGCCGGCGCCGTCGCATTCCTTGGAAAGCCGTTCCACGGCGAGGCCCTGCTGGGCGCCGTGAGAAGGGCGCTAGCCGAGAACCCAGGAGGAAGATGACGATGACGACGATGCCACAGCTCACGAGCGCGGGATTGAGCGCGCTCGATACCTCGGGATGGCCGACTCCAGTCCACCGGGAGATCGGCACGCTCCCCTTGTCGAGACTGAGACGGGTCACCGACTACATCCGGGAGCACCTCGATCAGCATCTGACGCTGGCGCAGCTCGGAGCGGTGGTCTACATGAGCCCCTACCACTTCGCCCGCCTCTTCCAGCACAGCACCGGCCTGCCGCCCCACCGCTTCGTGGTGCGCGCCCGCATCGACCACGCCGCCTCCCTGCTGCTGGCCGCGCCCGAGCCGTCCATCGCCCGCATCTCGCAGACGGTCGGCTTCCGCACCCCGAGTCACTTCGCCACGGTGTTCCACCGACTCATGGGCGTCACGCCGAGCGAGTACCGCGCGAGACACCTTTGCACGGAGCGGTCACATCGAGAGGGAGACCGAGATGGGATGGCATAACCAGGTGATGGAACGACACCGTCAGGAGCCAGCGATCGATGAGGCTCCGCTCATCCGCCGCCGCGCGACCGTGGATCGGGACGCGGACCTGGTGGAGCGGCTGCGCCGGCAGGAGGCGGGGGCCACCGAGGCGCTCGTGGCCGCGTACGGCGATCGGGCCTACCGCCTGGCGGTCCGCATCACCGGCAACAGCTCGGATGCCGAGGAGGTCGTGCAGGACGCCCTCTGGGCCGCCACCCGCAAGATCGATACCTTCCGCGGGACCGCCGCCTTCGGGTCCTGGGTCTACCGCATCACCGCCAACGCCGCCTATCAGAAACGGCGGGGGCGGCGGGTCGAGCGCAACGGCGTGTCGTGGGACGAGCTCGGCCCCTCCTTCGACGAGCTGGGCCAGCACGTGCAGCCGGGGATCGACTGGTCGCCGCGCCTGCACGACCCCGCGCTCCAGGCCGAGCTGCACTCCGTGCTCCGCGCGGCCATCGACGAGCTCCCGGAGGAGCACCGCGCGACCTTTCTCTTGCACGATGTCGAAGGGCTCTCGAACCCCGAGATCGCGGAGACACTGCAGATCAAGCCGGTCACCGTCAAGTCGCGGGTGCACCGGGCCCGGCTCTTCCTGCGCAGCCGGCTGGCGGGCTACGTGGGCGGAGCCCTCGAGCTCAGATGACCGAGCGCGGACCCAAGGCGTTGCGAGCCGGCTGTCGCTTCGCACCCGCAGGCGCTCCTGCGCGAAGCGCGGACGGGTCAGCGGAGCTTCCACCATGCGAGGAGCGCCGCGGCAGCAGGGACTCCGAAGACGACGAGAAAGATACGTGCCTCCTCGGAAACGGAGTAGCCGGCTCTGTTTACGCCCAGGTACATGTTGATGCCCGCTCCGACGAACCACAGCGGGAGGAAGGCGAGCGCGGCCGCCGCGACCCCTGGGGCGCCCCCGAGAACGTGACCAACCAAAGCGCAGAGGGCGAACAAGCCGAAGCCCACGGCAAGGACGATGACGGTGTGCATCTCGCGCTACCTCGCCTGCCCGATGTCGAGCCGCACTATTTTGCCCGCGGAAGAGAGCCGAAAGTTGAAGTACGTTCTGAAATCGCCCCATTCATCCGAGTGAAATGCACCGACCAGGTCCAGTCCGTCGTTGTCGACGCGTTCAATCGAAGTGAACCGCTCGTGACCGAGCGCGTCGCGGGTGAACTCGTCGAGACTGCGGGGGCTGCCGTCGTCGTAGAGTTTGGCATCGGGCTCGAAGAGCGCTGACCAACCGCTGCGGTCACCTCTCTGCAGCGCCTCGATGGCGGCTTTGACGGTTGGATTCGTGAGCGCGTCGGTGACCACGGGGTCCTTCTCCTTTTTTCAACTCTACTTCGGTGGCGTCGACGGGGGGCGGTCGATGACCCTCGGCGAGAGCAAATCCTCCAGACCGATGCGGCGGAACATCTCCGCTCGGACCCGATCAGCTACGCCATTGACGATCTCGCAGCCATCCTGCGACGGGTCGACATGCGTGCGGAATGGTCGCTTGCCGAAGGGCGTGTCGACGACCTTGACGACTGCCTCGGCGACGGCGCCGACGTCCGCATCTGCGGGTTCGAGTGAAGCGAGCCCCTTCAGGCTCTGATCTGGCAGGCCTGCATAAGGTCCCTCGTCGTATTCGGCAGCTCGCGCTTTGTCGGCAGGCGATCCGGCGTGGGCGAAATGGTTGGTGCCCTTGGTGAAGGCGCCCGGCACGATGATCGATGTTTCGATTCCCCAGCGAGCCAACTCGCTGGCATAGCTGACCGCGAGCGAGTCCATCGCCGCCTTCGCCGCGAAATAGGGCGAGAGATAGGGCGGTGTGCCGCCGCGAGTGCTGCTCGACGACATCCAGACGACGAGACCTCGACCCTGTCTGCGCATCTGGGGCAGCGCCGCTCGGTTGACTCGCTGGGTGCTGAGCACGTTGATATCGTAGAGTTCCGCGAACTGTTCGGGAGTGAATGCCTCGGCGGGACCGAACAACATGTGGCCGGCATTGTGGATCACCACGTCGAGTCGGCCATTGTCGGCGACAATGTTCGCGATGCCGGATTGCACCGAAGGGTCTGAGGCGACGTCGAGTTCGACCGTCTTGAGATCGACGCCGTGCTTGGCCGCGTAGCGCGCGACCTCGGCGACCTGGGGCGCGTTTCGGCCGATCGTCTCGCGCATGGTGGCGTAGACGGT
>WNFG01000683.1_pt1 | contig 28410 bp, 26 predicted proteins | sample 5400431 | NCBI WGS metagenome assembly WNFG01 (sample SAMN13153346, study PRJNA577476) | soil metagenome | isolation source: 120 cm saprolite under Douglas fir tree site 2 hole 3 replicate 2 | place: USA:California | collected 2015-04-18 | reverse complement strand
TGATGGATTGGATCGCATCGAAGACCGAAAAGCACGTTCCATCGGAGGGGTGATGCATCCCACAGGTCGGTATCGGCGTTCGCACCGGGGATGGCGTCATGGCTCGCTCGGTTCGGCCCCGGAGAATATCGCTTGAATTTATCGATCCTGTCAGCCGCAGGCCTCCTGCTGGTTTCTGCGGGCTTTATCTATTGGGCGTGCGAATATTTCGTCAACGGCGTCGAGTGGGTCGGCCGCAAGACCGGGGTCTCTCAGAACGCGGTTGGGACGGTCTTAGCGGCGTTCGGAACGGCACTTCCCGAAAGCGTCGTCACTTTTGTGGCCGTGGTGTTCGGCCACGATGCAGCTGCTAAAAGCATCGGAGTCGGCGCTGCGTTAGGCGGACCGCTCGTTCTCGCAACGATTGCCTATCCGGTCGTAGGCATCAGGCTATTGCTCACTTGGCCGAACGCGTCCCGACAACCGGTCGACTTGGATGCAAGCCGCCTTGGCCGTGATCAAAGCTGGTTCTTGCTTATATTTCTGTTCAAGATTGCGCTGGGCTTTGTCGCTTTCACGATCAAGCCATGGCTTGGCTGGTTGTTCCTGATGGCCTACGCGGTTTATACGTGGATCGAAATGCGCCATGAAGGTGATAAACCGGAAGGCGAGCCGGAGGCCCTAAAATTCCAATCTAAAAGGCCGGTCCCTAATACAGCGTTCGCCGTGCTGCAGACGTTGCTTGCCCTCGTGGTTATCTTTGCCGTCTCCCATGTGTTCGTGACCCAGCTCGCGGTCGTCGGGCCCTGGTTGGGCATTCCCTCCGCTGTGGTAGCGCTGTTGTTGAGTCCCATCGCTACTGAACTTCCCGAAACCATGAATGCGATCATTTGGATCCGACAGGGGAAGCACCGGCTTGCGCTGGCGAATATCAGCGGGGCCATGATGATTCAGGCAACGGTTCCAACAGCGCTTGGATTGTTCTTTACCCCATGGCTGTTCGACCGCGCACTGGCGCTCTCGGCGGTGGTGACTGCGGTGGCGGTTTTGGGCTTGATGTTGTTCCTGCGGCGCAATCTACTGACGCCGATTCGCCTCACGTCGTTTGCGATTTTCTACATCATTTTCGCGGTGGGAATCGTTATTCTGTGGCATGAAGGCGGTCTGACCTAGCTTAAGATATCGCAGGCGGATATGGTCTGATGAATAGCGTGGGTGTATCTCCAAGGAATCCTTAGTGCGTTCCGTCTAATATCGCGCGGCCTATTGAAGACTGATTCAGCACAATTATTTCCCCGACCGAAAGCAACTACTTGAGGGGTAGAGAACCAGCGTGATCTTTTTCGTGTTGAAGCCAACATCCGGAAGGGTGACCATGTAGAGACCCAACGCAGCTAGTCCAATAATTAGAAAAGCCATGGACCAGTGGAACAGGATCGCGATAGCGCCGTAGCGGTCTTCGGTGTTCTCAATCGGCGTCATTTCTTCGGTTCCGTTCGTCAAGATTCCTGCCTTCGCAAGCTTGAGCCGTACGCCCCGTCCTGGAGGCATCCGTCAACGTCGCGCCGTGCAGCCGCCCCGCGACTGCGATTGCAATTGCCTGGGCAGCGCGTGGATCGGGGTGCAAATCGCCCGACAGATGCCAGCTCGGATCAAGTTTCACGTGTACGTACGGGAGTCCCGTTTCATCGAGGATCCGCCGCCGCAGCATCTCCTCGGTCGCGCTCTCCGGACCGAACTGCGGTACCACGATGAGGGGCTCAGCGCCCCGTGCGCGAGCAAGATCGATCAGCGCGCGCAGGCTGTCGCGGGTCCGCGTGATGCCCTGCTCGACGGTAGCGCTGCTACGATAGGGAACGAGCCAGCCTAGCAGCTCGGCGAGGCGCCAGTGCCGGTCGGCCGGCTGCCAGACTAGTCCCGCTGCCAGGTACGGGCGATTGTCGAGGAGATTGCGATCGAACAGCGACGGCATGAACAGCGTCATCACGGCGACCGGCTTGCGAAAGCGCGGCAGCTCGGCCGCCAGCCGTAGAAGGGATTGATCGTTGCTGTAGTCGGACACCGCCAGGTTGGCGCTCTGTATCTCGAGCAGCGCGCCAACGCGGGCGGGAATCGTCTCCTCCCAGACAAGACCGAATCCGGCAATGATGGATTCGCCGGTGAATAGGAGCGTCGGCCGCTCGACATCGACTGCGCTCCCAGGCGTCGGCACTCGATGCCCGGCCTCGTCGAAGCTGTAGGACACACGGCGGCCCGCCTCCTCCGCCACGACCGATCGCGCCGGCACGAATTCCCAACCGAGCCACGGATCGGCCCGGCGTCGCGGCTCCTGCTCCAGCGGATTGGCATCGTGCGGGTGGGGCGGGTGGGCGCGCAGGATCAGCTCACCCGCACCCAGCGCCAGCACCACCGCGAGGAGGATCCGCAGCGAGCCGCCGATGGTCGCCCCGCTCAGGGCGGCAGCGATCGGGCGGCGGAGGACGAGCGAGAGCGCAGCACCGGCCAGGGCGATGAGCCCACGCACCACCCGCTCCGCCGCAATCAGGGTGGAGCGTTGGATGGCGAAGATCGGCATGAAATGGCGGTCCCACCAGCCCTGGTCCGCCGCGAGCGCTGCCAGGATCAAAGCGATGCCGAGGCCCGCCAACGCGGCCTCGGTGAGGCGGCGCCGGCTCATGCCGCCTCGCGGCGGCCGACGGTCACGAACAGCCCGCCCTCAGGTCCTAGGGTTCTCATCCAGCCGAGTTGCGCCAGCCAGGCTTCGGCACTCCATGTATCGCCGGCGGCGGTGAGAAGATCGTCGGGAGCCTCGCCGATGAGTGCACTCGGGTATGCCCGAACATACTCGACGCCATTCTCGCTGAACCAACTCTGCACTTCGCCCAGCGTGTGCCGATGCTCTTCGGGATGCTGATATTGATCCCTCAGCCATGCTACCCGCCGCGCCGGCTCGCCATCCCGTTCGCGCAGCACCGAGTCGAACGGGATCCATCGATACCCGGATAACCGGGCGACGAGGCGCCGCAGCCGAAGCGGGATGCGCGCGAATGCGTTGTAGAGGCCGACTACGATGATCCCGCCCGGCCGCGCCAACGCGGCGATGCGGGCAAAAGATGCACGCGGGTTCGGCGTATGGTGCAGAACGCCCGATGCATAGACGACATCGAATGCGCCAGCCCGCAATCCCGGGCGGTGCAAATCGGTCTCGACGAATTGCACGCTCGCGAGCCCGAAGCGCCGCGCTGCGCTCTGGCCGAGCAGCAGCGAAGCGCGTGTCAGGTCCGCGCCGATGACCAGCCGATCGGCGCGTGTCAGGTAAAGGCTCATCTGCCCCGTGCCGCACCCGATTTCCAAAATCCGGGCGTTACCGGGAATCGCTTCGTCCAGCAGCCGCGCAAACTTGCTGCGTTCAGCCCGCGCGCGGAGCGACGCCAAGCTGTCACGCGGCCCGTAGCCGGGGAACGGAGCGTACTCGTAAAAGCAGCGCACGGCGTCGGTGCGTCTGTCGCCGCCAAGGCGCAAATCCGGAATCCCGTCGGGCGCTGTGTAGCGGGCGCCGCATGCCCGACACTCCCATCCGACAGCCAGAACGCTGCCGCAGTCCGGGCAGGCAAGAAGATCGCGTAAGGCGTCCATCCGTCAGAAGATCGAGTAAACGAACGGAGCCAGCGCCTCGACGCTTGCGGCGACGATCAGCACGAGTCCCATCACACATAGGAAAACGGCCAGCGGCAGCATCCACCGTTTAGCGGGGCCGCTTCGCCACATCCCGCGCGCAAGATCCGCGATCGATCCGCCCGCACTGCCGAACACGACCAGGCTGCGTTCTATCTTGCCACGCTTCTTGAGCACGCCATTTTCTCCTTCTGCGTTGCTGATGACGCGCGTTTGGCGACCCGCGTCCGGCCGGCGACCAACACGTCGATTCCGCTGCGCCGGAACGTCGAGTACCCCTCGACGGCGCGATTGACGATGGGTTCTCCTGCGAGGTTGAACGATGTGTTGAGCAGCACCGGTATGCCGCTGCGCCGTCCGTAGGACTCGAGCAAGGCGTGGAGCCGGGGCGCCATGCTCCGCTCGAGCGTTTGCAATCGGGCTGTGCCGTCGATGTGCGTGATTGCGGCCAGCCTCGTCCGCCATTCGGGCCGCACGGGAAAAACACCCGACATGAACCGTGCTAGACGCGCCCCACCGGGCGGCAACTCGAAATAGCGGTCTGCAACTTCGATCGGCACAACCGGCGCGAACGGCCGGAATTCCTCGCGATATTTGATGTCGCGGTTGAGCCGATCGCGCATTTCGGCCGTGTGCGGCGCTGCAAGGATGCTGCGGTGCCCCAGCGCACGCGGTCCAAATTCGAGAGCGCCGTCCATCCATCCGACGACATGGCCGGCGATGAGATCGTCGGCAGTCCGGCCGATCAATTCCGAGTCGTCGAATTCATCGCAGGACTGGCCATCCTCACGCGCCAGTTGCGCAAGCGCAGATTCGTCCACCACCGGTCCCCAAAATGGATGGTCCGGGACCACCCGATCCGGATTGTCGAAGTGAATCCGGTCGGCATACAGAGCGGCGCCCAGCGCACAGCCGGCATCACCGGGAGCCGGCGGAACGAACAGACGCTCGAAGCCCGATTCAGCGAGGATCCGTGCATTGGCGACACCGTTCAGCGCCACGCCACCGCCCATGCACAGATCGGTCAAACCCGTTTCCTGGCGAAGCGCACGGGCGATGTCCACCAGCGTGTCTTCGAGCACCCGCTGCACGCTGGCGGCGCAGTCCGCAAATCGCCTTCCCTCAGAGGTCGTAAGATCGATCGGTTCGTACGGGCTGCGGGGCGGGCCGAACAGATCGATAAATCGTGATGAATAGGAGCGTTCGGTAGTGGTGTGGAATTCGAAGTATTCGAGCTCGAGGGCAAAGGCCCCATCCGGCGTGCGGTGGATGAGCCGACGGACCTCATTGACGAGCGTCGGGCGGCCGAAGCTTGCCAGCCCCATGACTTTGTACTCACCCTCGTTCACAGCAAAGCCGAGATAGGCCGTGAAGGTCGAGTAGAGCATTCCGAGCGAATGAGGAAACCTGACTTCACGCAACAGGGTGATCGAGGCGGCGCCATCGGGGCGCCGCGCGCCGAGGCCAATCGACAGCGTGGCCCATTCGCCGACGCCGTCGGTCGTCAAGATCGCCGCCCGACGCGTGGGCGCCGTCAGGAAAGCAGCGGCCGCGTGGGATTGGTGATGCTCCGTGAACAGAATCTTGCGCCCCGGAAATCCTAAGTACGATGAGATCACCCCGCGCACCCAGACCTTTTCTCCGAGCGAATTTTTCATCGCCTTCGGGAATGCACGCCAAGAGCGCGGGAAGGCGCGCAGCGCGCAAGTTAGAATGCGATCGAATTTCAGCATCGGACGCTCATAGAAGACCACGGCGTCGAGAGCTTCCGGCCCGATGCCGGCGTGATCCAGGCACCACTCGATCGCCAACAGCGGAAAGGCGGCGTCATTCTTGCGCCGCGACAGGCGCTCTTCTTGAACTGCTGCAATCGGCATCCCATCGATGACGAGCGCCGCCGCCGAATCATGATAGTGAGCCGAGATTCCAAGAATCTTCACGTCAATACTGCCTGTCGAGTGAAGCGTTGCGCTCTGAGGAGACCGGCAACCAGCCGGTGGGCTCCTGCCGAGCTGCGCGCTTGGCGAGGTAGGCAAAAGGCGGCAACAAGGCAAAATACAAGATCGTCAAGATCAGTCCGCTGATGACGGCCGCGAGCGCGATTGCCAGCCGCAAATAGCCCTTCCACAGGCGACTCACGCGGGCGCGCCACAATAGAAGGCGGTGGCGCTCGGGTGACACGCGCACGAGCTGCGATAACGTGTACTTCATGTGGTAAGCCTCGTCCCGAAGAACCTCCTCAAAAACCGCGCGTGTCGACGGATCGCGCTCGAGTACGTCGCGATACGATGCGAAATCCGCCGCGGCGGACTTTTCCGATAGGTGGAGAAAGGCAAGCAGAGCGCCATCCTCCAGCTGCTCGATCCGTAAATCGTCAAGCCCGCGCTCACCCGGCGCCAGCCAGTCGGCCCGATAGCCAGATCGGGAAGGCCCGGAGAGCGCGTGGAGCAGACCTGCGCCACGCCGGCGAAACAGCTCCGCATGGCGCTGCTCGTCGCGCGCATGGAACAGAAAAAGCCTCCTCAGCAAGGGATCGGGCGTCACTTCGGCAGCGCGCACCAGATCGCGTCCGCCGTCTGCCTCGGTTTCGGCGAAGCGGAGCAGCTTGCGCGCTCGCCGGGCTGTGTCGAGCCAGACCCAGCTATGGAGGGGCCGCAGCAGCATCCGAATCATGTCCATGAGAAAAACGGCGGCATTGGGATTGCACCATTCAATGGCCCACGGGCGCGCGGCCGGGCCTGTTGCACCCAGCCTTTACATACTTGAGTACCTGGAAAGTACGGAATCGTTCATGACGATCGGTACCTCGGCGTAGGGACGCCTGGTGCTCGGGCCCGATCGAGCGTCGTGGATGTCCGCACAGAGGTTTTGGTTATCAATATAGGACGTACTTTGGATGAACCGTCCAACAATTTCTCAATTTCAAAGTACTCATATGGGTTCACACAACAAAAGAGGGTTTGCACCACAAAAGAGGGTTTGCATAAATGCGCGTTTCAACGTGGGGACAAATTACGTCCGGATTATTCGTGAGCGTGCTGGTGGGATGCCACGGACACCATGGCGGCTACGGTTCAATGACGCCTGCACCCACGGTGAGCTTCTCGCAGCCGGCAGCGGCAGCCACCATCAATTTCGGCCAGGCTTTGACCATCGCATGGACGTCGGCCTACACCACTTCGTGCACCGCCACAACCTCGAGCGCATCCGGCGGCGCATTCACCGGCGGCCAAATGGTGAGCGGCAGTCAGACGGTCGTCCCGACTGCGGCCGGCACCTACACCTATACCCTGAGCTGCACCGGGGCCGGCGGCACCAAGTCGGCATCCGCGAGCGTGACGGTCACCCCCAATCTTCTCGCCGCGCTGGCGCCAACGGGTACGATCCCAACCGTCGGCTCGACCATCGATCCGACCAACGGCGACCTGAATCCGTATGGCCTCGTGGTTGCTCCGGCGACTGCGGGACTCATCACCAAGGGGGATCTCGTAGTATGCGACTTCAATGACGGTCCGACCAATACTCAGGGTAAAGGAACAACCATCATTGGACTGCATCCCGGCACTGGATCCGTGCCGTATCGGATCGCGCAATCGGCGGATTTGCTCGGCTGCAATGCGCTCACCATGTTGCCGGATGACAGCATCTCGGCGGCCGCGTGGGGGTCGAATATGAATCCGCTGGTGAGTGCGAGCGGGGCCGTTGGGACGCCCTTCTCCAGCGACACCTTCGCGGGTACTTGGGGTGAGGCGTACGTGGCCGCCACGGCCACGCAGCCCGCCGCACTCTACGTATCGAACGCGCCCGGTGGCGCTACGAACGCCAATGGCACCATCGATCGAATCAGCCTGGACGCGCACGATGCGCAGACCTCGTTTACTGAAATCGTGACCGGCATTTGCAGCGGTGGAGCGCCGGGAGCCATATTCGGGCCCGCAGGGCTCACCTACGATGCGGCGAGCGATACCCTCTATATCGTCGCCACGAGTTCGGCCAGCGTGATCGCCATCACGGGTGTGTCGAGCATCCCGAAGGATGGAGTGGTCGTGAACGGACAATGCACGGCGGCCAGCACCATACCCACGCCCGTTCCGACCTTCTCCGGGCCCTCGATGGCCGAGGCCAGAGTCATTGCCCATGGCGCGCCGTTCAACACACCGCTGAGCGCAGCCCTGTTGAAGAACGGAGATTTGGTGGTCGGCAACGCGGATATTGGCATCACGACTCCCACCAGCATGACGAACTTCCTGATCGAGGTGTCTCCGGTGTTGCCCGGCGGCTTTGTCGGTCAACCGCTCCAGATCGATACCGGCACACCCGGCGCGTTGTTCGGAATCGCGGCCACCGTCGATGCCCAGGGCAATCAGGTCATTTATTTCAATAATGACAATAATAATGCGGTGATGCAGTTGGGCCCGGTGGCGGGCACAGGCGGCGGCCCGGGCCCATACTAGTGATCGCAACGGCGATCACGCATGATGTCGTTATCGAGTCTGAACGAACGGCTCTGAGGTGATGTGTCCGTCGAAATCGGTCCACACGTGCTGGGCGAAATCGTACAGCTTGCAGCGCCGCACGGTATTCCAGTAGTAACGCCAGGTAAACACCTCGGAATTCAGCCGCTCGTCGAGGGTGGCGGTGAGGCGCGCCTGAGCCTCTTTGAGGCGGTAGAGGGGAATGCCCATGTTCACATGGTGGGCGCCGTGCTCGAGAATGTAGTGGATCAAACCGTCGAGCGGGCGCATGAGCTTGATATGCACCGTGGTCGTTGCGTAGCCCGCGTTCGCCGACCACTCGTCGCGCCGCTCGTACCAGGCGACGCGGGGATGCGTGTGCTGCACGTATATGACGAAGCCCATCAAGCAATTCCAAAGGAAGAACGGCACCACGAATCCGAATACCAGCAGCGACCCGATCGACCTGCCGGTGTAGATGCCCCATACGACCAAGCCGCCGACCCAAAGGATGCCGAAGGCGGACACCAACAGGCTGTCCCAGGTGTAGCTGATGCGCCGCGTGGACACATGCTTGCGTCCCGGGAAGAAGAGTTTCTTCCACCACATCTCGATCATGTAATACACGCCTTGACCGACGCCGCTGCGGTAAATGCGCTCCAATCTGCGCCGTATCCAGGGCAGACGCGCGAATTCGGAGGGCGAATAGGGCGTCCAAACGTAGTCGCGGCCCTTGAGATTGGTGAAGCCGTGGTGCGCGAGGTTATGACCGATCTCCCACAGGCTGTAGGGCGTCAGCGACGGCAAGAACGCAATTCTACCGATCCATTTGTTGAGCGTCTTGTTGGGCGTGTAGGAGCCATGACAGGCATCGTGACCGATCACGAACAGACGGGCGATCCAGAGAGCCGCCACGAGCGATGCGAATACCTTTACCCACCAGGTTTCCACGAACAGCAGACTGGCGATCGATACGCCCAGCACCAGCCAGTCCAGCAAAAACCAAATAATCGGAGTGGCGACGCCGCGCTCGATCGTGAACGGCTGCAGCAATTTTTGAAGCTTGAAGCGCGACTTATCGGGAGAGGATGCCGCTTCGGATTCAGCTTCAACTTCGGGTTCAGGTGTGGGAGGCTTTTGCATCAGAAACTCCGGTCTTCACCTAGATACTAAGGATCGCACGGTCGATAGATAACTCCCTATTATACGCCTGTTCAGGCGATTGGCACGGAAATGCGTGTCGCCGCGATCAGGCAGTTTCCGCATCGGGCCAGAGGAGAACCCCTAAGTGCTCGCAGGCCTCGATGAGGGCCGTGGCGGCCTCTCGGGTACTTGCATCGAGCCGCCGATCGTGAGTCAGGAGCCAGGTGAGCCGAGCTCGCCGGGAACGGGCGGAAGGCTCGCTGTCGAAAAGCGCCGGGAAAAGCCCCAAGGCGTCGACGAATTCACGCATTGCCGCAGTGGATGGGGCGTTTGGCGCCGGGGTCAGGAGCAGCTTGAGCCAGGTCACACAGCGCTTGGCGAGCCCGGCGCGCGTGATTCCAAGGCTGGTGCGGCGTCGCGACTCTCCGTCCGCCAGGGAGTCGGCGAGATTGCGATAGCGTTCGACCGCTGACTCGTCCGCCGGCAAGGACGGACTGGCGTCGGACAACACCGATCGCAACAAATCGGCAAGCAATAGAGACAGCGACTCGGCCAAGAATCGCTGGCACTGTTCCGTATCCGGGCGTGCCAATTGTTCCCAAGACAGAGGACCACCAATTCGTCTGGCGTTCGGTGACTTTGACATGTCCCCCAGTGTAGCGGCTCCGCTGCTCATCGCAACTATGTCAAAATGCGACCGACATCACTGACTCGCTAAATATACGCAAAAACCCGCGTGCCGGCCTTTTGGCGCGCGTCCGGCCGCCGACCCACCGGAAAAATTTAATCTAAATGGAAGATTCACCGGAACCCAGATCTCAACTCGTCGCCGAGAAGTGCGTGTCCTTAGGTCCGGGCATCCGCCGGATCGTGGCCGGCAACGCGGGCTTGATGACGGGACCCGGCACCAACACCTATCTCTTCGGAATGCGCGAGGTCGCGATACTCGATCCGGGGCCCGACGATGCGCGGCACTTGGAAGCCATTCTGGAGGCGGCCGGCTCCGCCATTCGCTGGATCATCGTGACCCACACGCACCCGGATCATTCGCCGCTCGCCAGCCGGCTGGCCAGGCTCACCGGGGCGAAAGTCTTGGGGTTGCCGCCCCCCGGCGACGGTCGACAAGACGCGACCTTCGCGCCCCACCATATGCCCATTGACGGCGAACGCCTGTCGGCGGGCGAGTGTGAGCTGATCGCCATCCACACGCCCGGACACGCATCCAATTGCGTGTGCTACTTGCTGGAACGCGAACGGCTGCTGTTCACCGGCGATCATGTGCTCGAGGGCGTGTCGCCGGTGATTCTGCCGCCGGACGGCGACATGTCGGCGTATTTGCACTCCCTGGACAAACTGCAGTCTCATGACTTCGAGCGCATCGCCCCGGGACACGGGGGCGTGATGGAGCGCGGCAAGGAAATCCTGGCCGCGTTGCGCGCGCATCGCCTGGCACGCGAGGAGAAAGTCTTGGGCAGCCTGCGCCGGCTGGCCGCCGCCACCCTCGATGAGCTTACTCCGGTGGTTTACGACGACGTGGCGGCCGAGCGGCACCGCTGGGCGCGCCTGACTTTGGAAGCACATTTGATCAAGCTCGCACGGGAGCACCGCGCCGCCGAACGCGACGGTCTCTGGCGGCTCACTCAGCCATGACCGAGCGGCTGGCGATGTTGCTGCACGCAGTGAGCGTGCGGCGCGGCGACAAATGGGTTTTGCGTGACATCTCCTGGACCCTGCGGCCGGGGGAGCGCTGGGCCCTGGTGGGTGACAACGGCGCCGGCAAGACGCAGCTGCTCAAGCTGCTGAGCGGCGATGTGTGGCCGACTCCCGGCGGCCCGCGCTCGCGCCGACGCGCCAGGCGCAGGCACGAGCGGCCGAGCGGCGCGGCACTCAACAGCGATGGGCGGCATTATCGAGTGGGCCGCCAGCCGGTCGAATTGATCGAATCCAAGCGCCGCGTTGCCTACGTGGGCGCCGAACTTCAGGACAAATACGCCCGCTACGGTTGGAACCTGCGCGTGCGTGAACTGGTTGCCACCGGACTGCATCGAACGGATCTGCTGCTCTTGCCGGTCACGCCGCCGCAGGCCAAGCGCGTGACTGCCACATTGCGTCTCTGCGGCCTGAGCCGTCATGCGGCCCGTGAATTCCTGTCCCTGTCGTATGGACAGAAGCGTCTTGCCCTATTGGCGCGCGCGCTGGTACAGGATCCTGACTGGCTGCTGTTGGACGAATTCTACAACGGGCTCGACGCGGACTACCGGCAGCGCATCGACGAGGTGCTGGGTGCCGGAGTGCGCCGCGGCCAGTCTTGGGTGGCGACCGCGCATCGGGCGGGCGATGTGCCGCGGGGAACGCGCTGCATGCTGGAACTTGCGGAAGGGCGCGTGCATGCGATCAAACGCATTCGTCCGTCGGACCTGGCGCGTCTCACCGAGCGGGCCGGTGAAAGTCGGCGCCATCCGCCGCGCGCGAGAAGGTCGTCCCGAGCCGGGAAATCGGTGCGGGCCGGGAAACTGCCGCGGGCGGGGAAACTGCCGCGGGCCGGAAAAGTTGCGGCGTCGAGCGCTCCCGTGCTCCTGCGGTTGTCGCGGGTCAATCTGTACGTCGACTATCGGCCGGTGTTGCGCGATCTCGATTGGCAATTGCGGAGAGGCGAGCACTGGGCGATATACGGCGCGAACGGCGCCGGAAAATCCAGCTTTCTCAAACTTCTCTACGGAGATCTGTCGCCGTCGCTGGGCGGACGGATCGAGCGTGCCGGATTTCCCAGTGGAACACCCATAGCGGAGTGGAAGCGATACATCGGCTACGTTTCGCCGGAGCTGCAAACCGACTATGCGGTGAACGTCAGTGTGTTGGATGTGGTGGCGAGCGGCCGGTACGCCAGCATCGGTCTCGTGGATGAGGCAACGGCAGGGGATCGCCGCGCGGCGACATACTGGCTCAGATTCTTCGGCCTCTTGTCGGTCGCCAAGCGTCGGCCGCGGGAGCTCTCGTATGGGCAATTGCGGCGCGCGCTCATCGCGCGCGCGATGGCCGCCGATTCGCGCATCTTGCTGCTGGACGAGCCCCTGACCGGCCTCGATCCCGCGCAACGCGCCATCATGAAACGATTGTTGGAACGCCTGATGAAGCGTCTGACGCTGATCGTCGCCGTGCATCACGCGGAAGACCTGCCGCGCGGCATGACGCACGGCTTGCGTTTACATAACCGGCGCGCGTACCCGTCAGATTCTTATTCTGCGACTTGAGTCTGCGGCAATACTCCGTGCCACCGGCAAGACTGCAATCCCTACGCGTGGAACAGGTGCCTGATTATGTTGCGTGTCACGGGCGTCGCGATGGCCCTTGGGCTTTTCACTCTGGCCGGTTGCGGCCACTCCGGATATGCCGTCCGTTCGGTGCCGAGCATTGCCGCGGACAATGTCGGGAAACCCGTGAGCCGATTGCAGGAAGTATTCGGTGACCCGCGCAAAATCGACCAGACGCCGACGAAGTGGGTGTATGTCTGGTTTCTTCCCCAGAAGCCGGCCGGCGCGCCGACGGGCTTCCATGGCTGCGAGATGGAAGTCACCGTCGATGCGCGCTCCCAGCGCGTGCTGGGTTATTCCTTGTCCAATATCGGATGGTCCAACTGCCGGGAGGTGGAGCGCCGGATCCGCGTGGCGGAGCGCTAGGAGGCAGGCTCCCAGGCACTCAATCTGCGAGAACCGTTCCATTCTCGCTACAATACCCGGCCCGAAGCTCCTTCGCTTCGCGTATCCGGAGACTCGCCGTTGTATCTCATTCCGATTCTGTCCATCGCCATCCAAGCCGGCTTGATCGTGCATGTGATCAAGACCGGACGAAATACGCTTTGGATCTGGGCCATCGCCCTGTTGCCGCCCATCGGCCCCATCGCCTATCTGGTGGCAGAGATCTTGCCGGAGTTATTCGGCGGCCGAACCGCGCGCCGCGCCAAATCGGGCGTACAGCGCATCATCGATCCTGACCGTGCGTTGCGCCGCGCGAGTGCCGAGGTGGAGATTTCGGGCAACGTGGATGCGCGCCGCCGGCTCGCTGAAGAACTGCTCGAGCGCAGCCAATACGATGCCGCGATCGACGTCTATCAAGGCGGATTGAAGGGCATTTTTGAACACGATCCGACGTTGTTGCTGGGCTTGGCGCGCGCGTATTTCGGCAAGCAGGACTTCGCGTCGGCGCGGCTGACGCTCGAACGATTGACCCAGCACAATCCCGATTTCAAATCGGCGGATGCGCAATTGTTGTATGCCCGCACTCTCGAGGCACAGGATGCGCTCGAGGAGGCGGAACGCGCCTATGCAGCGATCGCCCCCGGATATCCCGGCGCTGAAGCGCGTCTACGCTACGGGGTGTTGCTCAAGCGTCGCGGCAAACTCGCGGAGGCGCACCGCGTCCTCAAGGATTTGCTGGATGGCGCCCAACTCGGCCCTGCGCACTACCGCAGGGCGCAGGCTCCGTGGCTGGACCGCGCGAGGCGCGAATTGGGCTAGAATCCGCCTCGCATTCCGCAACCAGGAGGAGTTCCTCATGCACATGGTCCAGCGAGTCAGCCGCTTCGCGTTGATTTCCATGGCGGCGATCATGATGACGGCATGCGCCGGCCAAAAGGAACCTGCGCAGAAACTAATCGGCAATATTGAGTCGACGGTGACTGCGGCCTCGACCGAAGCCGCGAAGTACGTGCCCGATCAGCTGGCCGATGTTCAAAGCAAGCTCGGCGGCCTCAAGTCGTCCTTCGCCAAGCAGGATTACGCCGCAGTGGTGACGGGGGCGCCCGCGGTGTTGAGCGAGGCACAGAATCTGGCGACGGCCGCAGCCGCAAAGAAGGACGCGATCCTGAAGGCGCTGAACGATCAATGGACTGCGCTCGCCGGGGTATTGCCCGCCGAGGTCACCGCAGTGCAAAACCGCATCGACCTTCTGGGCAAGAAATCCAGCAAGAAACTGGCTGCGGGCATCGATCTCGACGCGGCGAAGGCCGGCGTCGGCGATGCGGCCTCGCTGTGGTCCAAGGCGCAGGCGGCGTTTGCCGCGGGCAATCTGGACGAGGCGGTGAGCACTGCGGCAGACGTGAAGACAAAGGTCGACGCTCTGGCGGCGTCTTTGAAGCTGAAGCTCACCGTGCCCGCCGCGTCGCGCACTTCTTAAGGCGCCAGGGTGCCTTCGCTGACGATGACGGCGGTGCCGCCGATATGGGCGGCCACCAGCCTGCCCTGATCGACTTCGAGCTTCACGCTCACCTGTCCCGGCCGGTTCATTTGGCGGCCTTGGCGGCCGATGAATGTCGTTGAGTTTTTTCCGAATTGGCCGAGATCCCATAGGTAGGCGGCCAGCATGGCATGCGCGTTGCCGCTGACCGGATCCTCAGGGATGCCGAGCGCCGGGCAGAACATGCGCGATTCAGTCGACCACTCGTCGGAGCTCCGATTCAGGGCAAAGACAAAAAAACCCTCCGTGCCGAGTTCGCTGCCGAGCGATAGGAGGGTGTCGGTGTTCGGTGCGATAGTGTCCAGTTGCCGCGGGTCGGCGATGGGCACGAGAAGCCGGGTGCTGCCTTTGCGGGCGATTCGCGCCGGCATGACTTCATGCAGCTGAGTTGCCGGCAGACGCAGTGCCTCGGCGACGCGCAGCGTGGTTTTGAAAGGCAGCGGAGCATCCAGTTCCGGAACCGTCTGGCGAAACTCTATGAGGGTTTCCGGGGCGGGCACGCCTTGTTCGACGCGGGCCGTGACCTCGATGATGCCGGTGCCGGAATGTTGCCGGTACGCGCCGGCGCCGCGCCTCCCCAAGGCGAGGAGCACCGCGTGGGCGGCAACGGTCGAGTGCCCCACAAAAGGGGCTTCCTTGCGGGCATTGAAGAAACGCAGGCGAACATCGTGGTCGGGGCCGTTCGCCGCGAGCACGAAGGCGACTTCGGCGTGCGAGAACTCGCGTGCCACGGCGAGCAGAGTGGCATCACTTTGGCCGTCCGCGTCGAGCACGACGACCGCCGGATTGCCGGTGAAGCGTGTGGCTGTAAATGAGTCTACCTGGAAAATGCGCAAGGGTGTCTCCGCAGACTATCGGTAGGAGCCCGTCGGACAGGCTCCTAGAGTTTTGCACGCATCCGCCCGCCAGGCTACACTTCCGTGAACCTTGGGGTGGTCTTAACAGGCCTGAGACGCCGGAAATCGAATCCTCGATTGACCTGCGAACCCGTTGAACCTGACCCGGTTAATACCGGCGTAGGGAGTAGGTAAAATGCGCGCGGCTATAGAAATCAGCATGTACCCGTTGGCCGGCGACTACCGGCCGCCCATCCAGGCCTTTATCGATCGCCTGAACACCCATCCTGACTTGACGGTGCGGACCAATACGCTGGCGACGCAGATTTGGGGTCCGCTCGATCGAATCATGTCCATTCTGACGGAGGAAATGACTCGCTCCGCGGCGGCCGCCGGCGCCCCGCAGCTGGTATTCGTCCTGAAAGTACTTCCCGGGCTGGACCCGCCCGAGGCGGCGCCCGGGGTGAGTCGGACTTAGGTCAATCGCTCCTGTGATCAGCGATCTTTCGGTCCAGCTCGTGAGTGCATGGCGCGACACGAGTTGGGCCGAAATCATCGCGGCAGCGCTCGCTGTGGCGTACCTGCTTCTCGCGATTCGCCAGCGAATCGAGTGTTGGGTCGCTGCGTTCGTCAGCTCCTGTCTATACGTGTGGGTATTTTTTGGGGCCCACCTGTACATGGAGTCGGCACTGAATGCGTTCTATGCCGCCATGGCGGCTTATGGATTTTGGCAGTGGCAACAGGGCAGGGATGGCGCGGCTCTTGCCGTGTGCCGCTGGCCGATTGCGCGCCACGTGGCGGGCGCCGTTGGCATCGTCGCCCTGTCGATGGTCAGTTCTTACTATTTGCGGCGATTCACTCCGGCCGCATGGCCCCTCGTGGATTCGATGGTGACATGGTCCAGCGTGTTTACCACTTTTCTGGTCGCGCGCAAGGTGTACGAGAACTGGTATTGGTGGCTGGTGATCGATTCGGTCAGTTTGTGTCTCTACTTTACGCGCGGTTTGTATCTCACGATGCTGCTGTTCGGTTTGTACCTGGTCTTGATCGTGATCGGCATGCGGCAATGGCGCCGCACCCTGCCGCGGCCGGCCTATGCTGTCGGATGAACTGAAGAGCGTGGCCGCACGGCATGTACCGGGCGAGGGGAAGCTCGATATTCATCGCCTGGGTAACGGGCTGGTCAATGAGACCTATCGGGTACTGCGTGATGGTAGGGCGTACGCCTTGCGGGTGGCGGCCACGAATTCCTGCGATCTCGGTCTCGATCGTGCCTGGGAGGGGCGCGTGCTGGAGCGCGCCGTGGCTGCGGATCTGGCACCGGAGATTACGTATTGTGATCCGCAGCGCGGAATACTGATTGCGCGTTGGGTCGATGGTCGGTTGTGGAGCCCGGCCGACGTGCGGTGGCAATCGAATATCGCGAGGGTGGCCGAGCTCATGCGGCGGATCCACGCCTTGGCCGTGCCCATGCCGGCGCGTGCGATGAGCCCGGCAAAATGGATCGAGTACTATAGTGCTGCGTTGGCCCGGCGGAGCGCAAATCCGAGCCCGCACATACCGGATTCGCGTGACCGGCAGAAGGACGTTTCCGCGGAAACGCCGGCAGAGCCGCCCGGCGCTTGGGGTACGCGGGACCTGTCAGCCGCCGCTGCTCGACGGCTGGCGGCAGTCGCGGCGCTTCCGGTCGTTGATCCGGCCGTGTGCCACAGCGACTTGCACACGCTCAATCTGGTCGACCGAGGCAACTCGTTGGTGCTGCTCGACTGGGAGTACGCGCACGCCGCGGACCCTCTCTGGGATTTGGCGGGCTGGAGCGCCAACAACGACCTCGAGGACAACCTCGAGCGCGATCTGCTGGCGAGCTATACCGGCCGGCTGCCGACACGCAATGAGTATTTGCGCCTGCAGCTATTGGGCTGGCTGTACGATTATGTTTGCCTGTTGTGGAGCGAACTCTACCTTAGCAGGCATCGTGACGAACCGCAGGCCGTCGATACCCTCCCGGGCGGCATCGCAGCACGCGCCCGACTGCTCGCAGCGCGTCTCCATGCATCCAAGTAGTCGAGCCGGTCAAGTTCCGGCACACTACCCGGCTTAAGCCGACGAACCCCACGAGGGGATACCCAACGGAGAGCTCAATGGCGCGGATGATCGTAGTGGACCGGGACGGGAAAGAACATGATATCGAGGCAAAGCCCGGTTTGAAGGTTATGGAGATTCTGCGTGAGCTCGACTACGGAGTCGCGGCGATTTGCGGAGGCCTTTGCTCCTGCGCCACCTGTCACGTGTATGTTGATGAAGGCTGGGCCGCCCGCCTGCCGAAACCGCAAAGCGACGAGCTGGAACTGCTGAGGGAATTGCCCGACTTCCGCGATGCCACGTCTCGCTTGTCGTGCCAAGTCGATTTTACCGAGGCGCTGTCGGGCCTCAAGGTAGCCATCGCTCCGGACACGTGACGCCGCGATGCCGGAGGGTGCTGCGTTCGAGGACGCCGCAATCCGTGGCGATATCGCGGAAGGGCCGCCGCGTCATTTCTTCTCGGTTTGGCGGCGGACGGCTTCCTGCGCGGCCGCGATGGCCTGCTGGTCGCCGAGGAATCGGCGGCCGAGAGGCTGCAGTTGCTCGTCCAATTCGTAGAGTATCGGGATGCCGGTCGGAATATTGAACTCCACGATGTCGCTCTCGGACATCATGTCGAGCATCTTGACCAGGGCGCGCAGCGAGTTTCCATGCGCGACGATGAGCACGTCCTTGTTGGCCCGAAGCTCGGGAACTATCCGCGATTCCCAATAGGGCAGGACGCGCGACAGGGTGTTCTTGAGCGACTCCGTGGCGGGCAGCGAGCCCACGTCCACGTTGGCATAGCGGGGATCGAAACGCGGATGCCGTGGGTCATCGAGGCTCAAGGCCGGCGGCGGAATGTCGTAGCTGCGGCGCCAGACCTTGACCTGCGCCTCGCCGTGCTTCGCGACCGTCTGCGCCTTGTTGAGTCCCTCCAAGGCGCCGTAGTGGCGCTCATTGAGGCGCCAGCTGCGCTCCACCGGAATCCACATGCGGTCGGTGGTGTCCAGAATCAGCCACAGGGTGCGGATCGCGCGTTTCAACACCGAGGTAAAAGCTATTTGCGGCTCGAGCTTTTCGAGCTGCAATTCGCGTCCGGCCTGCGCCGCTTCGAGGCGTCCTTGATCGCTCAGGTCGACGTCATGCCAGCCGGTGAAGAGATTCTCGACGTTCCAAGTGCTTTGTCCGTGACGAATCAAGATCAATTTTCCGGGCACGGTTCCTCCTATCGACGCAGGGCGGCGGCGAACACACCGTCGAAAAGTGCAGCCAAAGTCTGGTCGTAAATGATTTCCACGCGCAAGCGAATTCGCCCGCGGCCCGCACGCTGCAGCATTTTGCGGAATTTATCGATCTGCGCATCGGGGGGCGCCGCGGCGCAGGCCCGCAACTCTCCTTGCACCGGCGCCAGGAAACGCATGTTCGATTCTTGGATCACCGCATCGGCCGGCAGGTCCCGCGCCGCGAGATAGCGGGTGAACCAGGCCCAACCGGTCAGCACCGCCACCGAATACAAGCTGCCCCCGAACGCGGTGCCCTTGTAATTGGCGTTGAGCGCGAGCGGCGCGCGCAGGACGACGCCGCTATCATCGGCCGACTCGACGACGATGCCGATATGCCTCGCAAGCATGAATTCTTCCGTGATGCGATTTTGCAAGTACTCGCGGCCGAAGTTCGTGGTTCGTATCGTCACTGGATCAAACCCGGCGCCAGGCGCCTCACCGCTTGTAGAGCGACGGACAGAGTCGCGAAATCCGGCGGCGTGCCGGTGCGCAGATCGACGACGACCCGCTTCAACGCATCGACCGGGGCCGAATGGCGCGCAAGCCACTGGTCGACGCGCGCGCCGGGGTCTCGGCCCTTGCATGCCAGCACGGCCCCGGTGATCTTGCGCTGCAATTCGTACAAATTGTCGCGCAAGGTACTTCGCGCCACCGCCTGCCAATGACCGTCCGCAGCGAGACTCTCGATTTGCTCTTTGATCCAAGTCAAACCGATCCGTTCGCCGAGGTCGAAATAGCCTCTCGCCGCGTAACCAATGTCCAAGCGCGCGGCCATGGCAACCTCGACCAAGTCCAATGCGCAGTGCAACAACTCCAGCGACGCGATTCGAGAGGCGAGGTCTTCGGGAACGTGCTGCTCGATGAGCTGCGAACGCATCACGCGCAACCGTGCCTGCTCCGTGGCGCCCAGAACGCCCTCCAGCTCGTGGAACAGCTCCCCCACCTTTTTGGCGTAACGCAGCACGCCGCGCTCGATATCGAGATCCTCGCGCCGATTCTCGAGCAACCAATAGGTCATATGCCGCAGCAGGCGCGTGGTTTTCAACATCGACGCGTACTGCAGAGCGGCGGGGATGCGGTTGTCGAGAGCTTCGATCTGGGTCCAGATATAGCGGGCGGCGAACACCTCGCGCGCGATGCTGTAGGCGCGCGCAATGGCCGCCGGGTCGGCTCCGGTATCGTCCTGGGCGCGCACCGGGAACACCGGTCCCATGCGATTGATCAAACTATTGGTGATCGCCGTCGCGATGATCTCGCGGCGCAAGCGGTGCCGTTTCAATCGCGCCGCGAAGCGCTTCTGAACCGGTGTCGGGAAGTAACGGGCCAATTCGGTCGACAGGTAGGGATCCTCGGGAACGTTGGAATGGATGAGCGCCCGGTACAGCCAGATCTTGCCGTAACTCAAGGTGATGGCGAGTTCCGGACGCGTCAGCCCCTCTCCGGCTTTTCGGCGCTCGGCGATTTCCTCCTCCGTCGGCAGGAATTCCAGCGAGCGGTTCAAGTCTCCGGAACGCTCGAGCGCGCGGATCACGTAGGCGCTCTCGGTCAACCTCTCCTTCGGCTGGAACTCGCTGGTGCTGATCGCCTGACTCTGAAGATAGTTGTTGCGCAGCACCAGATTCGCCACTTCATCCGTCATCTGCACCAGCAGCCGATCGCGCCCCGCGCGCGTGATTTCCTTGGCGCGCACCGCGCCGTTCAACAGGATCTTCAAATTGACCTCGACGTCCGAAGTGTTCACGCCGGCGGAGTTGTCGATGAAATCGGTATTGAGCCTGCCGCCGCGCCGCGCGAACTCGATGCGCCCGAGCTGCGATATGCCGAGGTTGCCCCCCTCACCGATGACCTTGCAATTCAATTCGCGGGCGTCGATTCGCACCGCGTCATTGCTGCGGTCGCCTACATCGCTGTGGCTTTCGAAAGAGGCCTTGATATAGGTGCCGATCCCGCCGTTCCAGAATAGATCGACATGCGCCTTCAGGATGGCTTTGATCACTTCGTTCGGCGTGACCTGTGCCGGAAGTTCCAGCAGCGCTTGCGCTTCGCGCGACAGGGTCAGGCTCTTGGCCGTCCTTGAATACACGCCGCCGCCCTTCGAGAACGCGCCGCGCGAATAATCCTCCCAGCTGGAACGGGGCAGTTTGAACAGCCGTTCCCGCTCGGCGAACGAGCGCACCGGATCCGGTTGCGGATCGATGAAGATATGCAGGTGATTGAAGGCCGCGACCAGCCGGATGTGCCGGGATTGCAGCAGGCCGTTGCCGAATACATCTCCCGCCATGTCGCCGATTCCGGTAACGGTAAAGTTCTGCTTCTGGATGTCGACGCCCATCTCGCGAAAATGACGCTTCACGCATTCCCAGGCGCCGCGCGCGGTGATCGCCATCTTCTTGTGGTCGTACCCGGCTGAGCCGCCGGAGGCGAATGCGTCGCCGAGCCAGAAGCCGTATTCTCCGGAAATGGCGTTGGCGATGTCCGAAAAGGTCGCGGTACCCTTGTCGGCGGCGACCACCAGGTAGGTATCGTCCTTGTCGTGGCGGACCACTTGGGCCGGGGCGACGATCTTATCGTCGACGATGTTGTCGGTGATATCCAAAAGACCCCTGATGAGCGTTTGATAGCAGGCGATCACTTCGGCCTGCTGCGCCTCGCGCTCGGCCGGCAAGCGCTTGACGACGAATCCGCCCTTGGCTCCCACGGGAACGATGACCGTGTTCTTCACCTGCTGCGCCTTCATGAGGCCGAGCACTTCCGTGCGAAAATCCTCGCGCCGATCCGACCAGCGAACGCCGCCGCGAGCGACGTAGCCCATGCGCAGGTGCACGCCTTCCATGCGCGGCGAGAACACGAAGACCTCGAACAAGGGCTTGGGGAGAGGCAGCTCGCGCAGATGTTGGCTTTCGATCTTGAAGGAGAGGTACTCCTTGAGCTGGCCCTCGCCGCCGGTTTGATAGACATTGGTACGCACGGTGGCCGACAATGCGTTCCACAAGGCCCTCAAGATTCGATCCTCGTCGGAGCGCGTCACCTCCTCGAGCGCCGAGCGGATGCGACGATCGAGCCGCGCGAGAGCGCTCTGCCGCGCCGTCGCCGAGCTTTCCGGGTTGAAGCGGGCCACGAACAAGTCCGCCAATCCCTTAGCTATTGCCGCATTGTTCACCAGGACTTGTGCGATATAGCCCTGGCTGAACGGCAGTCCGGTCTGCAGCAAATATCGGCAATAGGCGCGCATGACGATCACGAGGCGCCACGGTATGCCGGCAGCCAGAGTCAAATGATTGAAACTGTCGCTATCCATGCGGCCGGTCCAAACGGCCGTGAAGGCACTCTTGATTTCGCGCTCCAATGCTTCGAACTGGGTCACGGTCGACGCCTGCATCACCAGCTCCAGGTCCTGAATCCAGGCGCGCCGCGCGGCCGGAAACTCCAATTCGTAGGGCCGCTCGGCGATCACCTTGAGTCCCATGTTCTCCAGCATGGGCAAGAGGTCGGAAATCGGAATGGCATCTTGCTTGCGGAATATCTTCAGGAAGAACTTGTCCTTGCGCCGCGGCTCGGGTCTGTAGATATCCAGATGCAGGCGCGCCGGCTCTTTCTCGACGGCCTCGAGGAACGACACGTCGAGGGCGGCGGCGTCGCCGCCAAAGTCCTCGGTGTAGGCCGCGGGGAATGCCTGTGCATAGTTCTCGAACAGCTGCAAGGCGTAGGCTTCGTCGAAGCGCGACAGCAACGCTGTCTTGAAGCCGTCGGACCACGACCGCACCGCGGCGGCGACGCGCAGTTCCAAGGCGTCCGTGTCGATATGGATTTCATCGCTGGGTCGGGTCCGTGCGACGATGTGAATGCGGGCGAGGTTCGACTCTGCGATCTGCACCTGCGACTCCATGCTGTCCGCGGAAAATGCCTCGCGGATGACTTTTTCGATGCGCTGACGGACCTGTGTGTTGTATTTTTCGCGCGGTACGAACACCAGGCAGGAATAGAATCGGTGAAACGCATCGCGCCGGAGCAGCACGCGAACCCGCGGACGCTCCTGTAATCCGAATACGCCCGTGACGATACGATTCAACTCGGCAACACTCGCCTGGAATAGTTCGTCGCGCGGAAAGGACTCGAGGATGTGCTGCAGCGCCTTGCCGTCATGACTATCCGGCGCCAGCGCGAAGTGTCTCACCACCTGCGCCACTTTATGGCGCAGCACGGGGATTTCACGGGGATTGCTGTTGTAGGCCGATGACGTCCACAAACCCAAGAATCGTTTTTCGCCTACCAAGCGGCCCTTGGAATCGAAATGCTTGATGCCGACGTAGTCGACGTGTCCTGACCTGTGAACGGTCGACACCAAGTTCGCCTTGGTAACGAGGACGAGGTCGCGGGAGCGGCTCTGACGGCGGATATCGCTCGCCGGAGAACGGTAGCTGCTTGTCGGCCGCCTGTGGCCGCGACGCAGAATCCCCAGGCCCGTGGCTTCGACCGGCCGCAAGGCTTCCTGCCCTTTGCGGCCCTGCAGCCGATATTCACGGTAGCCCAAAAAAGTGAAGTGGCGATCTTCCATCCAGGCGAGTAGTGCAAGAGCTTCGCTCAGATCACTCGCATCGAACTGCCCGCTCAAGAGACTCAATTCTTCCGCCACCTGCCGAGTGGCAGTGCGCATTTTGCCCCAATCGGCGCACGCGACCCGCACATCGCGCATGCTGCGCTCGATTTGCGCCGCGAGAGACTGTAGCGCGGCCGGATCGACGATTCGATCCACTTCAACGTGTTGAAACGACTCCAGCCGCAATTTCTTGTCGGCGGGCTGCTTCCGGTCTTCGGGCGCCTCGCCGCGCTCGCGCAGCTCGAGCAAGTTTCCGGAACCGTCGCGCGTCACCGCAAAGATGGGATGCGCCAGAAAATGCAGGGTGAGGGCGCGCTGGGTCAGCGCAAGGCTGATTGAATCCACGAGAAACGGCATGTCGTCGTTCACCATCTCGATGACGGTGTGCGGCGAGGTGAATCCATGTTCACGCTGGGTTGGGTTGAACACCCGCACCAGCGCGGATCGCCGCCGCTGGCGCGCGAACATCAAGTGCGACAAGGCGGTGCCGGCAAGCTCTGCCGGCTCACGCGCGGCAAGGTCCTCCACATCGACATTGGCGTAGTACGCTTCCAGGAAGCGCCGCCAGTCCAAGTTGCGAATCGATTTGGGCGGTTTGACCGCGGACCGCACGACGGCGGAGACGATCTTGCGATGTTGTTCCGAGGAAGCCTGGTACATGATATCAATCCTAGCGTTATTCCGGCTTTTCAAGATCTGTGATGACGGCGGCCAAGAAGCGGCAAGCCTCTCCGCCCGTGATGCAGCGATGATCGAAGCTCAAGGATAGGGGCATGCGCCGATGGGCGCGGACCGCGTCTCCGACGACGACGGCGTCCTCGCGCACTTTGCCTGCGCCCAGTATGGCGACCGCCGGAGGCACGACCCGGGGGATGCCGTAGCGGCCCGCGAGAGTGCCGAAGTTCGAGAGCATCAGGGTGAAGTCGCGCAGGTCCGAAGGGTCAGTGCTGCGCCGATGCGCCGCTTCCTTTTGCAGCGCAATAGCTGCGCGCAGCTCGTCGGGCGACTTCCTCTCGATGCTGCGCACCACGGGAACGATGAGTCCGCCGGGCGTATCGACGGCTATACCTAAGTCGATGTGCGCAACCAGGAATCGCGACTGCGTCACCGGATCGTACCAGGCGTTCAAAGCAGGTTCCGCGCGCCAGGCACAGATCATCGCGCGCATGAGCCGCAGCATGTAGTCTCCGCGCTGCGACCACTCGTGGATGTCGGCGTCGTCGCACACCGTGCTGCCCGCCACCTGGTCCCGCGACTGCGACATGCTTTGCGCCATTGCACGCCGCATGCCTCGCAATGGTTCGACGGTACCGTCGGCGGGGCCGGCGGCGGCAATCGCCCGAGCGGCCGGGGAGGGGGATGAGCCGTTCGAAGGGAATGCGCCGCTCGAAGAGGATGCGCCGTTCGTGGCGGACGCTCCCTTCGCGGCGGCCGGTATGTCGGCGTGCCGGAGGACATCGTCGATCGTGATCAATCCCGCCCGGCCGCCGCCTTGGACCGTTGAGAGATTCACGCCCAAGCTTTTTGCAAGCGCCCGGGCCGCCGGCACCGCAAGCGCGCGCTGCGACTTCTGCCTGTGCGCGCCGCCAACCAAGCCCAATTCCACGAATTCCTCCTCGCTCGCCGCGGGCATGCTGCCGACGACGGTTCCGGAATCGAATTCGACGAGCGGCGCGCCGGTGGGAACGATGTCGCCGGGCGCCGCGCGCAGCGCGGTCACGATGCCGCTGAAGGGCGCCGGCACTTCGACAACCGCTTTCGCCGTTTCCACCGACACCATGGGTTGATCGACCCGCACGTGATCGCCAACCGACACGTGCCACTCGATGATCTCGGCCTCGGCCAAGCCTTCGCCCAAATCCGGAAGCCTGAATGTGCTCATGGAATAGTCCCTAGCCGGAAAACGTGAGTTCTACCGCATCGATGATTCGTTGCACGCTCGGAATATAATCGTGCTCGAGCTTGAACAGCGGCATGATGGTGTCGAATCCGGCGACCCGCTGGATCGGAGCCTGTAAATCGTAGAGGCCGTGTTCCGCGACCAGTGCCGCAATCTCGGCTCCTACGCCGACGTTGCGGGCGGCCTCGTGCACGATCACGAGCCTGCCGGTTTTGGCGACCGAAGCGAGAATCGTCTCGATGTCGATCGGACTCAAGGTCGCAAGATCGATGACCTCGGCGCCGATCCCGCGCTTGTCGAGTTCGGCGCCGGCGCGCAGCGTTTCCATGGTCATGGCTCCCCAAGTAACGATGGTCACGTCGCTGCCTTCGCGCAGAACGAAACACGCGTCGAGCGGCAGAGCCTGGCCGTCGTCGTTGACTTCCTGGCGTATCGCGCGATACAGGCGCACCGGCTCCAAAAACATGACCGGGTCCGGATCGCGGATGGCTGCGAGCAGCAGGCCGTAGGCGCGCGCCGGCGAGGAGGGGCATACGACGCGTATCCCTGGAATGTGGCACAGCATGGTTTCGGTGCTTTCCGAATGATGTTCGGGAGCGTGAATGCCGCCGCCGTGCGGTGTTCGAATGACGACGGGACAGCTCAGGCGGCCGCGAGTGCGGTTACGCATCCGCGACATATGGTTCACGATCTGGTCCAAGGCCGGATACAGAAATCCCATGAACTGAATTTCCGCGACGGGTTTCAGCCCATGCGTCGCCATCCCCACCGACATGCCGGCGATGGTCGCTTCCGCCAGCGGGGTATCTTGGACCCGGTCCTTGCCGAAGCGCTCCTGCAGCCCGGCGGTCGCCCGGAACACGCCGCCGTTGGCGCCCACATCCTGCCCGATCACGACCACGTTGGCGTCATGCTGCATTTCCCAGCCATGCGCCATCGCGATGGCTTCAACCATGGTTATTTTCGCCAATTCACGAGACGCCAGGTTTAGATGAATAATGGCGGGCGATGAGGCGTTGCTCGCTGAGATGCGCCGGCAGAGTGGCGAATAGGTGATCGAACATCGCGTCGGTAGCCGGCTTTGCCTTCGCCAAGTACTCGGCCACGGCCGCATCGACCTTCAGCGTGCACTCTTCCAGCAAGGCTCGTTCCTTGGCGGCATCCCATAGTCCGCTGTCGATCAGAAACCTTCGAATCCGAATCAGGGGTTCGAGGGCCCACGCCTCTTTGACTTCCTCGGCGGACCGATAGCGGCCGGCGTCATCCGCAGTGGTGTGATCACTCAGCCGGTACGTCAATGCCTCGATCACACTCGGTCCCGCGCCGTCCCGCGCGGCCTCGAGCGCCTCGCCGACCACCTCCCGGACGGCGAACACGTCGTTGCCATCGACCTGCACTCCTGGAATACCGGCCGCCACCGCTTTTTGCGCCAGAGTTTTCGCCGCCGTCTGCGCCGCGACTGGAACCGAAATGGCCCAGCCGTTGTTGACGATGACGAACACCACGGGCAGGGCGCGCGACCCGGCCAAGTTCAGCGCCTCGTAGAAGGCGCCCTCGGAAGTGCCTCCGTCGCCGATGTAGGCGAGAGCGCAGCGCGGCTCCTTCCGCACTTTGAAGGCCATGGCTGCGCCGGCTGCATGCAGGGTCTGGGTGGCGATGGGCACACACCAAGCGAAGTCCTGTCGAGGCACGGCAAAATCGCTGCCACGCTCGTCGCCGCCCCAATACGTCAGTATCTCGGTCATCGTGACGCCGCGCCAAAGCTGAGTGCCGAATTCGCGATACACGGGCGCCAGCACGTCTTCGGGCCGCATGGCGGCGCCGACGCCGATATGCGCGGCCTCGTGCCCGAGGGACGGGGGGTAGGTACCGAGCTGTCCGGTGCGCTGGAGGTTCACCGCCTTCGTATCGAAAACACGGACCAGCGTCATGGCTTGATACATGCGCAGTACCTCCGCGCTGTCCTTCGCAAACCGCGGCAGCGGCGCCACGACCTCCCCAGCTTTCCCTAGTATCTGCCGGTAGTGGATTTTGAACTCGGCGACCATTTTCATGCGCGAATTATGCCAGGTGTTGCTCATTCCATGCGCTACGCGCGAATCTACGGGGGCTTGTCGATGCGCTACGCGCGAATCTACGGGGGCTTGTCGATGCGCTACGCGCGAATCTACGGGGTCGAAGCGCATTGCGCTGCGCAGTCCGTGCTCCGCGCAAGCCCTGGGTGACCATCCTTGGTCACCCGTGCGACGCATGCGTCGCACCCGTCCTTTACGGGTGATGTTGACAGGCAAGATAATGTTGTGTCTGCATTTCGACGAGGCGGCTGGCGGCGCGCTGAAACTCGAGGCCGAGCCGTTCGCCGCGATAGAGTTCCGCGGGCGGCGCGGCGGCCGATACCACGATCTTGACGCCGCGATCGTAGAATTCGTCGATGGCGGCGATGAAGCGGCGCGCGGCGTTCTCGTCGGTCTCGGTGAATCGGGGGATGTTCGATATGAAAATCGTGTGGTAGGAGCGCGCGAGTTCGATGTAGTCGTTCTGGCTGCGCGGACCTTCGCAGAGCTGGCTGAATTCGAACCACGCCATGTCCGGCCCCGTGGCTATCGCGGCGAGGTCGCGGTCTTCGATCGACAGCACTTTGGGGCCCGTGACGGAGTCGCCGGCGAGCGCCGCAAAACGCCGTTGAAGCTGCGCCGCCGTGCCGGCAAGCGTCGAATCGAAGTAGGTCGGTGCCTGTTCCAGCTGCCGCAGACGATAGTCGATTCCGGCGTCCAAGTTCATCACGTCCATATGGTTGCGTATCAACTCGATGGTCGGCAGGAACCGCTCGCGCTGCAGACCGTCCTTGTAGAGATCCTGAGGCGGTGTGTTGGAGGTGGCGATCAGCGTCACGCCCCGGCGGAACAATCCCTCGAACAGCCCGGCGAGAATCATCGCGTCGGCGATGTCCGCAACGAAGAATTCGTCCAGGCAGATCACGCGCGCCCGGTGCGCCAGCCGCTCTGCAACGGTCTCGAGAGGCTGCGCGCGGCGCTTGACGGTGCGCAGTTCCGCATGCACGCGACGCATGAAGCGATAGAAGTGAGTACGTTCGTGCCGAGGCAATCGCAGCGACTCGTAAAACCAATCCATCAACATCGTTTTGCCGCGGCCGACGCCGCCCCAGAGATACAAACCGCGTTGCGCTTCGGCCGGCGCCGGCAGCCAGCGCAAGTGCGCGCGCAGTCTCTCGCCGACGGACCGGGAC